>Ga0209786_1000050_pt1 | contig 49223 bp, 59 predicted proteins | sample WorMetilvaeELBA2_FD_187405 | JGI IMG/M metagenome (GOLD analysis project Ga0209786, IMG submission 187405) | Marine gutless worms symbiont microbial communities from Max Planck institute for Marine Microbiology, Germany - Olavius ilvae ELBA.2... ...
CCAGCGCCGCCGCAACCGGGTGGCGGCCGTACAGCCAGAACGTCTCGCCGGCCGGCGTTTCCGCGGGCTCCGGGGCCGGGCGGCGCGGGCGGATTGGCCGCGACTCGGGGCGGCCGTCGGCGCCGGATTCGCCACGTAAAGCGCCGTGCGGGGCGCTCTTGGCGGGCCGGCGGCGGCCCGACGGGCGGCGGGGGGGCTTGCGCTTGGCCATGACGCTTCCTACTATGATTCTACATCGGTGGTGCAATCGCCCCTGTCTGCCGCACCCGGCGGCGAGGCAGAAGGTGGCTTGCATGCCGTTTATTCGTTGACAAGTGCCGCCAGTTCTTCATATTTCGCCGCGCTGTCCGGCGCCGTCGGCGCCGAACTTGCGCGTGGTGAATGCGGTCTCTGCGTGGAGGGGTGCCTGAGTGGTTAAAAGGGGCGGACTGTAAATCCGTTGGCTATGCCTACGTTGGTTCGAATCCAACCCCCTCCACCACCTCGCCCCGACCTCCCGGCGATCGCGCCAGCGCCACGCCGGGCGCGGAGTCCGGACGGCACGGAGCAGGAACGGCTCGCCGCACCCGATCGCACCGGGGCGGGCGGCCGAGAGCCAGAGGTGCCCGAGAACCAGAGGTGCCCGAGAACCTGAGGTGATCGCGACGGAGCCTAACGAGCGGTCGGGGCAGCCGGGTCAGCCGGCTGCAGCCCCAGAAAACCGTGCAAGGCGGGTGTAGCTCAATGGTAGAGCCCCAGCCTTCCAAGCTGGTGGTGTGGGTTCGATTCCCATCACCCGCTCCATATCACGGCCGCCGCCCGGACGGGACGATCCGCCGGGAGGCGCGGCGGCCCTCGAAACCAGGCGACGGCAGCACAACGTCGGCCGCGTAACGAGAAAAGACGAAAGACGATGGCGAAAGCGAAGTTTGAGCGTACGAAGCCGCACTGCAACGTGGGCACGATCGGTCATGTTGACCACGGCAAGACGACGCTGACGGCGGCGATCACGAAGGTGATGGCGGAGACCGGCGGGGCCGAGTTCACGGCGTACGACGAGATCGACAAGGCGCCGGAGGAGAAGGCGCGGGGCATCACGATCTCGACGGCGCATGTGGAGTACGAGACGCCGAACCGGCACTACGCGCACGTCGACTGTCCGGGTCACGCGGACTACGTCAAGAACATGATCACGGGCGCGGCGCAGATGGACGGCGCCATCCTGGTGGTCTCGGCGGCGGACGGGCCGATGCCGCAGACCCGCGAGCACATCCTGTTGGCGCGCCAGGTCGGCGTGCCGGCGATCGTGGTCTATCTCAACAAGGTCGACCAGGTCGACGACGAGGAATTGCTCGAGCTGGTCGAGCTGGAGATCCGCGAGCTGTTGTCGAGTTACGACTTTCCGGGCGACGACATCCCGATCGTCAAGGGCTCGGCGCTGGTGGCGCTGGAGGACGGCGAGGCGGGCATGGGGCGCGACTCGATGGTGGCGCTGATGGCGGCGGTGGACGACTACATCCCGCAGCCCGACCGGCCGAAGGACCGGCCGTTTCTGATGCCGATCGAGGACGTGTTCTCGATCTCGGGCCGCGGCACGGTGGTGACGGGGCGGGTCGAGGCGGGCGTGGTCAAGGTCGGCGACGAGGTCGAGATCGTCGGTCTCAAGGAGACCACGAAGACGACCTGCACGGGTGTCGAGATGTTCCGCAAGCTCCTGGACCAGGGCGAGGCCGGCGACAATGTCGGTGTCTTGCTGCGCGGCACCAAGCGCGAGGAGGTCGAGCGCGGCCAGGTGCTGGCGCAGCCCGGCTCGATCACGCCGCACACCAAGTTCGAGGCCGAGGCCTACATCCTGACCAAGGAGGAGGGCGGGCGGCACACGCCGTTCTTCACCAACTACCGGCCGCAGTTCTACTTCCGCACGACCGACGTGACCGGCACGGTGGCGCTGCCGGAGGGCACGGAGATGGTGATGCCGGGCGACAACGTGTCGATGACGGTCGAGCTGATCGCGCCGATCGCCATGGACGAGGGCCTGCGCTTCGCCATCCGCGAAGGCGGCCGCACCGTCGGCGCCGGCGTCGTCGCCAAAATCATCGAGTAGCAAGGGGCAGTGCCGCGGCGTTTCCTGAACAGGGGGCGCCGCAGCCATGACAGGCCGAAAGCCATGGAAAGCCAGAACATCCGCATCCGCCTGAAGGCGTTCGATCATCGCGTGCTCGACGTCTCGGCGCGAGAGATCGTCGGCACGGCCAAGCGCACCGGCGCGCAGGTCCGCGGGCCCATCCCGCTGCCCACGCGCATCGAGAAGTTCACCGTCCTGCGCTCGCCGCACATCGACAAGAAGTCGCGCGAGCAGTTCGAGATCCGCACCCACAAGCGGCTCTTGGACATCATCGATCCGACGCCCCAGACGGTCGACGCGCTGATGAAGCTCGACCTGGCGGCCGGCGTCGACGTCGAGATCAAGCTCTAGGAACGCCGCCATGCGTACCGGACTCATCGCGCAGAAGCTGGGCATGACCCGCGTGTTCGCCGACGACGGCGCGCACGTTCCGGTCACGGTCCTGAAGGTCGACGGCTGCCAGGTCGTCGCCCAGCGCACCCAGGACAAGGACGGCTACACCGCACTGCAGCTCGGCGCCGCGCCGGTCAAGCCGAAGCGCCTGACCAAGGCGCAGCGCGGCCACTTCGCCAAGGCCAAAGTGGAGCCGAAGCGCAAGGTCGCCGAGTTCCGCGTCAGCGACGACGCGCTCGTCGACGTCCGCGCCCAGCTCTCGCCCGAGCACTTCGTCGCCGGCCAGTTCGTCGACGTCGTCGGCACCTCGAAGGGCAAGGGCTTCGCCGGCGCCATGAAGCGCCACAATTTCGCCGGTCTGGAGGCGTCCCACGGTGTGTCGATCTCGCACCGCGCGCACGGCTCGACCGGCCAATGCCAGGACCCGGGCCGCGTCTTCAAGGGCAAGAAGATGGCCGGCCAACTGGGCAACGCCCGCGTCACCATGCAGGCGCTGGAAGTCGTTAGCACCGACGTCGAACACGGCCTGGTGCTGGTACGCGGCGGCGTGCCCGGCGCGCCGGGCGGCTTCGTGCTGGTCAAGGACAGCGTCAAACGGCGGCTGCCCGACGACCTGCCGTTCCCGGCCGCGCTGATCGGGGCCGCGGGCGCGGCGACCGAAGAGGCGCCGGCGGAAGAGGCACCGTCCGAGGAAGCCGCCGCCGAAGAGGCGTCCACCGACGCCGAGAAGGTCTAGGGCCATGAAGGTCAAGGTCATCACGCTGGACAACAAGGCGGCCGGCGAGGTCGAGCTGGACGACGCCGTGTTCGGCGTCGCCGTGCGTCGCGACCTGTTGCACCGCATGGTCAACTACCAGCTGGCAAAGCGGCAGCAGGGCACGCACAAGACCAAGACGGTCAGCGAGATCTCCGGCACGACGAAGAAGCCGTTCCGGCAGAAGGGCACGGGCCGCGCCCGTCAGGGCAGCCTGCGCTCGGCGCAGTTCCGCGGCGGCCAGACGACGTTCGGCCCGGTGCCGCGCAGCCACGCCCACGACCTGCCGAAGAAGGTCCGCAAGCTGGCGCTGAAGACGGCGCTGTCGTCGAAGCGCGAGCAGGGCCAACTGATCGTGCTGGACGAGGCGACGGCCAAGGAGCCGAGGACCAAGGGTCTGGCGGCGCAGCTCGCCAAGCTGGGCTGGTCGAACGCGCTGATCGTCGGCGGCGGCGATCTGGACCGCAATTTCGCGCTCGCGGCGCGCAACATCCCGCATATCGACGTGCTGCCGCAGGCGGGCGCCAACGTCTACGACATCCTGCGCCGCGACCTGCTGGTGCTGACCAAGGATGCGGCGGCGCAGCTCGAGGAGCGCCTCAAATGAGCACCGTCAAGCCGCGCGGCCGTATCAAGGTCAGCGACACCCGCATGTACGACATCGTGCGCGCGCCGGTGATCACCGAGAAGGCGACGATGGTGTCCGAGCACAACCAGGTCGTCTTCAAGGTGCCGCTGGACGCCACCAAGCCGGAGATCCGGGCCGCCATCGAGGGCCTGTTCTCCGTCAAGGTGACGGCGGTCAACACGCTGCGCCAGAAGGGCAAGACCAAGCGCTGGCGCGGTCGGCCGGGGCGCCGCTCCGACAGCAAAAAGGCGATCGTGACGCTGGCCGAGGGCCAGTCGATCGACATCACCACCGGCGTCTAGCGGGCAGGGGCGAGGCACAGGGGCGAGCGATGGCACTGAAGCAGTACAAGCCGAACACGCCGGGTCAGCGCGGCCTGGTGTTGGTCGACCGGCGCGGTCTGCACAAGGGCAAGCCGGTCAAGACCCTGACCGAGGGCCTGGCCAAGAAGGGCGGCCGCAACAACACCGGCCGCACCACTGCGTGGCACCGCGGCGGCGGCCACAAGCGCCGCTATCGCGTGATCGACTTCAAGCGCACCAAGGTCGACGTCTCGGCGACGGTCGAGCGCATCGAGTACGACCCCAATCGCACCGCCTTCATCGCGCTGATCAAGTACGACGACGGCGAGCTGAGCTACATCCTGGCGCCGCAGCGCCTGGCCGTCGGCGACGCGGTGATCGCGGGCGAGCGCGTCGACGTCAAGCCGGGCAACGCCATGCCGCTGCGCTCGACCCCGATGGGCACGATCGTGCACAACGTCGAGCTCAAGGCCGGCCGGGGCGGCCAGCTGGCGCGCGCCGCGGGAGCCTACGTTCAGCTCGTCGGCCGCGACCGCGGCTATGCGCTGTTGAAGCTGGCCTCCGGCGAGGTGCGCATGGTGCGCGGCGAGTGCATGGCGACGATCGGCGCCGTGTCGAACCCGGACCAGCAGAACATCAAGCTCGGCAAGGCGGGCCGCAAGCGCTGGCTGGGCAAGCGCCCGGTGGTGCGCGGCGTCGCCATGAACCCGATCGACCACCCGCATGGCGGCGGCGAGGGCCGCACGTCCGGCGGGCGCCACCCGGTGACGCCGTGGGGCAAGCCGACGAAGGGCAAGCGGACGCGCAGCGCCAAGCCGTCCGACAAGCTGATCGTCCGGCGCCGGCGCTAGCACGAGGGAGACTGAGACGTGGCGCGTTCTGTTTGGAAAGGTCCGTTCGTCGACGGCTATCTGCTGAAGAAGGCGGAGACGACGCGGGCGTCCGGCCGCAACGAGGTCATCAGGACCTGGTCGCGCCGGTCAACGATCCTGCCGCAGTTCGTCGGGCTGACCTTCGGCGTCTACAACGGCCTGAAGTTCATCCCCGTGCTGGTGACGGAGAACATGGTGGGTCACAAGTTCGGCGAGTTCTCGCCGACCCGCACGTTCTACGGCCACGCGGCGGACAAGAAGGCGAGGAGGGGCTAGGCATGGGCAAGCCCGCCACCCTGCGCCGGCTGAAGGAGAACGAGGCCAGTGCGTTCGTCAAGGCGATCCGCACCAGCCCGCAGAAGCTGAACCTGGTGGCCGCGACGATCCGCGGCAAGCCGGTCGCCAAGGCGTTGACGGAGCTGACGTTTTCGCGCCGCCGCGTGGCCGAGCACGTGAAGAAGGCGCTGGAGAGCGCGATCGCCAACGCCGAGAACAACCACCAGCTGGACGTCGACCGGCTGGTCGTCGCCGAGGCCACGGTGGGCCGGGGTCTCGTCATGAAGCGCTGGCGGGCGCGGGCGCGCGGCCGCGTCTCGCGCATCGAAAAGCCGTTCAGCAACCTCACCGTTGTCGTTCGCGAAGCAGAGGAAGCGTAAGGCATGGGTCAAAAAGTCAATCCCATCGGCTTCCGGGTCGGCATCAACCGCACCTGGGATTCGCGCTGGTACGCCGACGGCGACGGCTACGCGGAGCTCTTGCACGAGGACCTGGAGCTGCGCGAGTTCCTGGAAAAGCGCCTGTCCGGCGCCGGCGTCAGCCGCATTGTCATCGAGCGGCCGGCCAAGAAGGCGCGCATCACCATCCACACCGCCCGGCCGGGCGTGGTGATCGGCAAGAAGGGCGCGGACATCGAGCGGCTGCGCCAGGACCTGGCGAAGAAGACCGGCTCGGAGGTCAGCCTCAACATCGTCGAGGTGCGCAAGCCCGAGATCGAGGCGGCGCTGGTGGCCGAGAACGTGGCGCAGCAGCTGGAGCGCCGCGTCGCCTTCCGCCGCGCCATGAAGCGCGCGGTGCAGAACGCCATGCGCCTGGGCGCCCAGGGCGTGCGCGTGATGGCCGGCGGCCGCCTGGGCGGCGCCGAAATCGCGCGCACCGAGCAGTACCTGGAAGGCAAGGTGCCGCTGCACACCCTGCGCGCCGACGTCGACTACGGCACGGCGACGGCGAAAACGACCTACGGCACCTGCGGCGTCAAGGTCTGGGTCTACAAGGGCGACATCATGGACCACGACCCCATGGCCCAGGACCGGCGGCGCGAGGAAATGCAGACCGCCGGCGCCAAGCCGGCCGGCCGCTGAGGACCTGAGCCATGCTGCAACCCAAGCGCACCAAGTTCCGCAAGCAGCACAAGGGCCGCATCCATGGCGACGCCAAGGGCGGCACGGCGCTGAACTTCGGCTCCTATGGCCTGAAGGCGGTGACGCCCGGCCGCGTGACGGCGCGCCAGATCGAGGCGGCGCGGCGCGCCATGACGCGCCACATGAAGCGCGCCGGCAAGGTCTGGATCCGCATCTTCCCGGACGTGCCGGTCAGCACGAAGCCGGCCGAGGTGCGCATGGGCAAGGGCAAGGGCAGCCCCGAGTTCTGGATGGTCCGCATCAAGCCGGGCCGGGTGATGTTCGAGATCGACGGCGTGCCGGGCGACGTCGCCAAGCGGGCCTTCGAGCTGGCGTCGGCCAAGCTGCCGGTCGACGCCAAGGTCGTCAGCCGCGTGGCGGTGTGAGGGCGGTGATGGACATTCAAGACGTGCGCGCCAAGAGCGACGACGAGCTGAAGCAGGCCCTGCGCGACCTCAAGAAGGCGGCGTTCAACCTGCGTTTTCAGCGCGCCTCGGGGCAGCTGGAGAACACCGCGGAGGTGCGCCGCGTGCGGCGCGACATCGCCCGCGTGTCGACGGTGATGACCGAGCGCCGCGCGCGCGCGGCGGCGGGCTGAGCCGCCGGCCCTCGATACGTAGGCAAGAAGGAAGCGAGCGAAATGCCGCGACGGATAGTGACCGGGACCGTGGTCAGCGACAAGGCGGACAAGACCGTGGTCGTGCGGGTCGAGCGGTGGGTGACGCACCCGCTCTACAAGAAGATCGTCAAGCGCTCGAAGAAGTTCGCCGCGCACGACGAGGACAACAGCTGCCGCATCGGCGACACGGTGCGCATCCAGGAGTGCCCGCCGCGCTCCAAGCGCAAGAGTTGGGAGGTCGTCGAGCGGGTCGGCGCCTGAGTGCGCGTGCCGATCCGTCCGGTGAGGATGGTGCGATGATCCAGAGCGAATCAAATCTCGATGTCGCCGACAACAGCGGCGCCCGCCGCGTCCAGTGCATCAAGGTGCTCGGCGGCTCCAAGCGCAAGACCGCGGGCGTGGGCGACGTCATCGTGGTCAGCGTCAAGGAGGCGATCCCGCGCGGCCGCGTCAAGAAGGGGGCCATACACCACGCCGTCATCGTGCGCACGGCCAGCGACATCCGGCGCCACGACGGCACGGTGATCCGCTTCGACAGCAACGCCGCGGTGCTGATCAACCCGCAGGGCGAGCCCATCGGCACCCGCATCTTCGGGCCCGTCACGCGTGAGCTGCGCGGCAAGGGCTACATGAAGATCGTCTCGCTGGCGCCGGAGGTGCTGTGATGGCCCGTGGCAAGAAGCGCATCGACGCACCGCGTTCCTGGCGCGTCAAGAAGGGCGACGAGGTGATCGTCCTGACCGGCCGCGACAAGGGCCGCAAGGGCGAGATCCTCAAAGTGCTGCGCGACGAGGGCCGCGTCCTCGTCTCCGGCATCAACATGATCAAGCGCCACCAGCGCCCAACGCCGTCCTCGCCGGGCGGCATCGACGAGCGCGAGGCGCCGATCCACGTCTCCAACGTGGCGCTGGCGGACCCGAAGTCGGGCGCGCCGACCCGCGTCGGTTTCAAGGTGATGGCGGACGGCAAGAAGGCCCGCGTCGCCCGCCGCTCCGGCGAAGTGATCGATTAGAGGCAGACGTCCGATGACACCGCGTCTCAAGGAACACTACGAATCGACCGTCAAGGGCGAACTCATGAAGGAGTTCGACTACGGCAACGCGCACCAGGTGCCGCGGCTGGACAAGATCGTGGTCAACATGGGCGTCGGCGAGGCCGTCGCCGACTCCAAGAAGCTGAACACCGCGCTCGAGGAGCTGACGCTGATCTCCGGCCAGCGCCCGGTGGCGACGTCGGCGCGCAAGTCTGTCGCCAACTTCAAGCTGCGCGAAGGCATGAAGATCGGCGCCAAGGTCACGCTCAGGCGCGAGCGCATGTACGAATTCCTCGACCGGCTGGTCACCATCGCGCTGCCGCGCGTACGCGACTTTCGCGGGCTCAACGGCAAGAGCTTCGACGGTCGCGGCAACTACGCGATGGGCCTGAAGGAGCAGATCGTCTTCCCGGAGATCGACTACGACAAGATCGACGACATCCGCGGCATGGACATCGTGATCTGCACCACGGCCGAGACCGACGACGAGGCGCGGGCGTTGCTGGCTCGCTTCGATCTGCCGTTCCGCACCTAACGCGGCGGCAAGCAGGGGACTGAGGCTCATGGCGAAGAAGAGCGCGATCGAGAAGAACCGGCGGCGGCGCCGTCTGGTCGACAGCCAGGCGGCAAAGCGCGCCGTGCTGAAAGAGATCGCGAAAGACGAGACGCGGCCGCCGGAGGAGCGCTTCGCGGCGCGGCTGAAGCTGGCGGCGCTGCCGCGCAACGGCTCGCCCACGCGCGTCCGCAACCGCTGTGAGTTGAGCGGCCGGCCGCGGGCTTATTACCGCCGCTTCCGCCTGTCCCGTATCGCGCTGCGCGACTTGGCCGGAACCGGCCAGATCCCCGGCATGGTCAAGTCGAGCTGGTAGAGGAGAAGCCCGTCGATGGCGATGAGTGATCCCTTGGGCGATCTGCTGACCCGCATCCGCAACGGTCAGCAGGCGCGCATGAACAAGGTGACCGCGCCGCAGTCCAAGTTCCGTGCGCGGGTGCTGGACGTGCTGGAGCGCGAAGGCTACATCCGCGGCTACAGCGAAGCCGAGCTGCACCCCGGCATTCGCGAACTGACGATCGAGCTGAAGTATCACGGCGGCGAGCCGGTGATCCGCGAGATCCGCCGCGTCTCGAAGCCGGGGCGCCGGGTCTATTCCGGCATCAAGGACCTGCAGACGGTCTATGGCGGTCTCGGCATCGCCATCCTGTCGACGCCCAAGGGCGTGCTGTCGGACGCCGACGCGCGGGCCGAGAACGTCGGCGGCGAAGTCCTCTGCGAGATCTTCTAGGAGAGACACGATGTCGCGCATCGGCATGAGCCCGGTCGAAGTGCCCAGCGGCACCGAGATCACCATCGACGGCAACACGCTGAGGGCCAAGGGCAGATTGGGCCAGCGCGAGCTGACCGTCGTGCCCGAGGTGGCGCTGAGCCGCGAGGACAACCTCATCTGGGTCAAGCCGCGCGGCGAGACGGTGCGCGCGCGCACCATGTGGGGCACGACGCGCACGCTGGTCAGCAATCTGGTGACCGGCGTCACGGAGGGCTTCGAGAAGAAGCTGGAGATCTCCGGCGTCGGCTACCGCGCCTCGGTCCAAGGCCGCACGCTGAACCTGCAGCTGGGCTACAGCCACGACATCCACTACCCGATCCCCGAGGGCATCGAGATCAAGTGCGAGACGCAGACCTCGATTGCCGTCTCCGGGGCTGACAAGCAGATGGTCGGCCAGGTGGCGGCGGAAATCCGCGGCTTCCGCAAGCCCGAGCCTTACAAGGGCAAGGGCATCCGCTACGCCGGCGAGCACATCCTGCGCAAGGAAGGCAAAAAGAAATGACGGGCAAGTCGGACGCCTTGTTCGCCCGCCGCAGCCGGCGGACGCGCGCCCAGGTCGCCAAGCGCGGCGGCGGGCGGCCACGGCTGTCGGTGTTCCGCTCGAACAAGAACATCTACGCCCAGATCATCGACGATCGCGCCGGCCGCACGCTGGCTGCGGCCTCGACGATGGACAAAGAGCTGCGCGAGGGCCTGAAGCACGGCGGCGACGTCGAGGCCGCGAAGGCGGTCGGCAAGCTGCTGGCCGAGCGCGCCACCAAGGCCGGCGTCGAGACCGTCGTGTTCGACCGCGGCGGCTACATGTTTCACGGCCGCGTCAAGGCGCTGGCCGAGGCCGCGCGCGAGCACGGCCTGAGTTTCTAGGGGGGCGGCATGGCACAGCCACCACGTAGAGGACCCGGCGGCCGCGGCCGCGGCCGCCGGCGCGACGACCGCCGGCGCGACGATCGCGGGCGCGGCGACGACCAGGAGTTCGTCGAGAAGCTGGTCAGCATCAACCGCGTCGCCAAGGTGGTCAAAGGCGGCCGGCGCTTCGGCTTCGCCGCCATCGTCATCGTCGGCGACGGCAAGGGCCGCGTCGGCTTCGGCACCGGCAAGGCGCGCGAGGTGCCGGAAGCGATCCGCAAGGCGACCGAGCAGGCCAAGCGCCAGATGATCCGCGTGCCCCTGCGCGAGGGTCGCACGCTGCACCACGACCGCCATGGCCACTACGGCGCCGGCAAGGTCATCGTGCGGGCGGCACCCCCGGGCACCGGCATCATCGCCGGCGGTCCGATGCGCGCCGTCTTCGAGTGCCTGGGCGTGCAGGATGTGGTCGCCAAGTCGACCGGCACGCCCAACCCGCACAACATGATCAAGGCGACCTTCGACGCCCTCTCGAACCTGGCGTCGCCCCGCGCCGTGGCCCAGCGCCGCGGCAAGAAGGTGGCCGAGATCATCGGCCGCCGTGGCGACAAGGGCGAGGCGGTGCCGGAGGCCGAGGCAGCGGCCGAGCCGGCCGCGGCCGGCGCCTGAGGAGACTCGCGATGGCGGCCAAGACGCTGAAGGTGACCCAGACCGGCAGCCCGATCCGGCGCACCCGCGACCAGCGTCAGACGCTGATCGGCCTGGGCCTCAACAAGATGCACCGCACCCGCGAGCTTGAAGACACGCCCGCGGTGCGCGGCATGATCGACAAGGTCAAGCACCTGGTGCGGGTCGAGGACGCCGGCTAGGGCCGGCAAAGACCCGCAGCTTAAGGACGAGCACGCCATGAAACTGAACGAGCTGAGCGACAAGCCGGGCTCCCGCCGCGATCGCATGCGCGTGGGCCGCGGCCCCGGCTCCGGCAAGGGCGGCCGCGCCGGCCGCGGTCAGAAGGGTCAGAAGTCGCGCTCGGGCGTGACGCTGAAGGGCTTCGAGGGCGGCCAGATGCCGCTCTACCGGCGCCTGCCGAAGCGCGGCTTCAACAACGTGCTGCGTAACATCTATGCGGAGCTGACCACCGGGCGGCTGCAGCAGGCGCTCGACGCCGGCCGCCTGGACGCCGGCCAGCCCATCGACGAGGCGGCGCTGGTCGCCGCCAAGATCGTGCGGCGGCGCAAGGACGGCGTGCGCCTCCTTGCAAAAGGCGCCCTGAAGACCAAGGTGGAAATCTCGCTCACCGGCGCCACGAGGGCGGCCGCCGCCCAGGTCGAGGCCACGGGCGGCACGCTGACGCTGGCGCCGCCGCGCAAGTCGGCGGAGGCCAAGGCCGCGAAGGCCGAGCGCCGCCGCAACCGGGCGAGCTAGCGGGCCCCGGGCCCAGCGCGTCCGCTCGAGGAGATTTCATGGCTTCCGCCGCCGAGCAGCTTGCCAGTTCGCTGAACTTGGGCGCCTTCGCCAAGGCGACCGAGCTGAAGAAGCGAATCTGGTTCACGCTGGGCTGCCTGATCGTCTACCGGCTGGGGACCCACCTGCCGATCCCGGGCATCGACCCGGTGGTGATCAGCGACATCTTCTCGCAGCAGGCGGGCGGCATCCTGGGCGTGTTCGACGCCTTCGCCGGCGGCGCGCTCAGCCGCATGAGCATCTTCGCGCTCAACATCATGCCCTACATCTCCGCGGCCATCATCATGCAGCTGATGACCGCGGTCTCGCCGACGCTGGAGCAGCTCAAGAAAGAGGGCGAGAGCGGCCGCAAGAAGATCAACCAGTACACCCGCTACCTGACCGTGGCGCTGGCCGCGCTGCAGGGCTACGGCATCGCCGTGGGGCTCGAGGGCGTGACCTCCAGCCAGGGCGCGGCGGTCGCCGACCCGGGCATGTTCTTCCGCGCCTCCACCGTCATCACGGTCGTCGGCGGCACCATGTTCCTGATGTGGCTGGGCGAGCAGATCACCGCCCGCGGCGTCGGCAACGGCATCTCGCTGATCATCTTCTCGGGCATCGTCGCCAACCTGCCCACGGCGCTCGCCGGCACGCTGGAGCTGGGCCGCACCGGGGCGCTCTCGGCGCTGTTCATCGTCGTGCTGCTGATCATGGCGGTCGGCGTCATCGGCTTCATCGTCTTCGTCGAGCGCGCCCAGCGGCGCGTCGTCGTGCAATACCCCAAACGCCAGGTCGGCTCGAAGATGTTCGGCGGCGAGTCCTCGCACCTGCCGCTGAAGCTCAACACCGCGGGCGTCATCCCGCCGATCTTCGCCTCGTCGCTGCTGTTGATGCCGATCACCGTCGCTGGCTTCTCCGCCGGCACCGGGCCGGAGTGGCTGGGCCTCGTCTCCGCCTATCTGGGCCGCGGCCAACCGCTGTTCCTGTTGTTGTACATCGCCATGATCGTGTTCTTCGCGTTTTTCTACACGGCGATCGTGTTCAATCCGGCGGACACGGCCGACAACCTGAAGAAATACGGCGGCTTCATCCCGGGCATCCGGCCGGGCAAGAACACGGCGGAGTACCTGGACTACGTGCTGACGCGCCTGACCGTGGTCGGCGCCGCCTATCTGGCGGCCGTCTGCATCCTGCCGGAGATCCTGATCTCGCAGTACAACGTGCCGTTCTACTTCGGCGGCACCAGCCTGCTGATCGTCGTCTCCGTGACCATGGACACCGTGGCGCAGATCCAGAGCCACCTATTGGCGCACCAGTACGAGGGCCTGATCAAGAAGTCGAAGCTGCGGGGGAGGCGCGGATGAATCTGATCCTTCTTGGGCCGCCGGGCGCCGGCAAGGGCACCCAGGCGCAGCTCCTGGTCGACCGCCACGGGGTCGAGCAGCTCTCGACCGGCGAGATGCTGCGCGCCGAGGTGGCGAGCGGCAGCGCCTTGGGCCAGGAGGCCAAGGCCGTGATGGACGCCGGCAACCTGATGCCCGACGCGATCATGGTCGAGATTATTAGCCATCGCATCGACCAGGCGCCGGCCGCCGGCTTCATCCTGGACGGCTTTCCGCGCACCGTGGCGCAGGCCGAGGCGCTGGACGCGATGCTGGCCGACAAGGGTCTGAGGCTGGACGCCGTCATCGAGATCGGCGTCGACGATGCGGCGCTGGTCGACCGCATCCGCACCCGCATCAGCCAGGCCGGCGATAACGGCGGGCGCAGCGACGATACGGTGGAGAACCTGGAGCGCCGGCTCAAGGTCTACCACCGGCAGACCGCCCCGATCCTGCCGTACTACCGGGACCGGGGCATGTTGAAGACCGTAGACGGCATGGCCGATATCGAGGGTGTCACCCGCCAGATAGAGGACCTTCTGGTGGCGGCGTGAGGTGTTGACGGGCGGGTTTGCCATCGTCTACAACCCGCGCTCAACATCCGGAAAATCCTTCGGGTTTCGGCCGCGGCGCAAGTGAGGAGATCGCAGCGTGGCGCGTATTGCTGGTGTCAACATTCCGACGCAGAAGCGCGTCGAGATCGCGTTGACCTATATCCACGGCATCGGCCGCACCAAGGCGCAGGAAATCTGCGCCAAGTGCGGGATTCCGGAGCCGCGGCGGGTCCAGGACCTGACCGAGGACGAGGTCATCCGCGTCCGCGAGGTGATCGACCGCGACTATCGGGTCGAGGGCGATCTGCGACGCGAAGTGGCGATGAATATCAAGCGGCTCATGGACCTGGGCTGCTATCGCGGCCTGCGCCACCGTAAGGGCCTGCCGGTCAACGGCCAGCGGACCCACACGAATGCGCGCACCCGCAAGGGCAAGGCGCGGCCGATCGCCGCGAAGAAGAAGTAGCGCGCGTATCTAGACGGATCGAGAAGAGAACATGGCCAAGCAAGCGACCCGCCTGCGGCGGCGCGAGCGCAAGAACATCACCTCGGGCGTCGCCCATGTGAGCGCGACGTTCAACAACACCAAGATCACCATCACCGACGCCCAGGGCAACGCGATCGCGTGGTCCAGCGCCGGCAGCCAGGGTTTCAAGGGCTCGCGCAAGTCGACGCCCTACGCCGCCCAGATGGCGGCTGAGGACGCCGGTCGCAAGGCCCAGGACCACGGCATGAAGACGCTCAGCGTGCACGTCAAGGGCCCGGGCTCGGGCCGCGAGTCGGCCTTGCGCGCGTTACAGGCGGTCGGCTTCGAGATCACCCAGATCCGCGACGTGACGCCGATCCCGCACAACGGCTGCCGCCCGCGCAAGCGGCGCCGCGTTTGACGACCCGCCCGGCCGCGGCGACTAACGCCGCGCCGGGCCGACCCCGCGGACGGCCGGCTCTGCCGAGTGCCGTCCACCGACCTGTCACCGTGCTCTGTTTGGGGCCACAAGGTGAGCTGATGCTGCAAAAGAACTGGACCGACCTGATCAAGCCGACAAAGCTTGAGATTCTGCCCGGCGCCAACCCGGCGCGCCAGGCGACGATCGTCGCCGAGCCGCTGGAGCGCGGCTTCGGGCTGACCCTGGGCAACGCCATACGGCGCGTGCTCTTGTCGTCGCTGCAGGGCACCGCCGTGACCTCGATCCAGGTCGACGGCGTGCTGCACGAGTTTTCCTCGATCGCCGGCGTGCGCGAGGACATCACCGACATCGTGCTGAACATCAAGGCGATGGCGCTGCGCATGCACGGCGAGGGCCCCAAGCGCATGACGCTGACGGCGACCGGGCCCGGCGAAGTCAAGGCCGGCCAGATCGAGACCGGCCACGACATCGAGGTCATGGACCCCGACCACGTGCTGATGACGCTCGACCAGGGTGCGCGCGTGGTCATGGAGATGACCGTCGAGACCGGCAAGGGCTACGTCGCCGGTTCGCTCAGCCGCCCGGCCGACGCACCGATCAGCATGATCCCGATCGATGCCCTGTTCTCGCCGGTGCGCCAGGTCTCCTACCAGGTCGGCAACGCCCGCGTCGGCGAGCGCACCGACCTCGACAAGCTGACCCTGGAGATCGAGACCAACGGTGCGGTCACGCCGGAGGACTCCGTGGCGCTGGCCGCGCGCATCCTGCAGGACCAGCTGCTGATGTTCGTCAACTTCGAGGAGCCGACGGTCGCCCAGCCGGAGACGACGGTCGAGGAGGAGGTGCAGTTCAACCGCAATCTCCTGCGCAAGGTCGACGAGCTGGAGCTCAGCGTGCGCTCGGCCAACTGCCTCAAGAACGACAACATCATCTATATCGGCGATCTGGTGCAGAAGACCGAAGCGGAGATGCTGCGGACCCCCAATTTCGGCCGCAAGTCGCTGAACGAGATCAAGGAAGTGCTGGCCCAGATGGGCCTCCACCTGGGCATGGAGATCACCAACTGGCCGCCCGAGAACATCGAGGACCTGGCCAAGCGGCTGGAGGAGCCCTTCTAGGGCGCCGAGACGTAGGGAGTAGGGGCCATGCGGCACCGGAACAGCGGGCGCAAGCTCAACCGCAGCAGCAGTCACCGCAAGGCGATGTTCGCCAACATGGCGGCGGCGCTGATCAAGCACGAGCAGATCACGACCACGCTCGCCAAGGCGAAGGAGCTGCGCGGCATCGTCGAGCCGCTGATCACGCTGGCCAAGCGCGGTGACCTGCACGCGCGGCGCCAAGCCATGGCGGTGCTGCGCGACCGCGCGCTGACGGCAAAGCTGTTCGAGACGCTGGGCCCGCGCTACGCGGAACGCGCCGGCGGCTACACGCGCGTGCTGAAGGCCGGCTTCCGCTATGGCGACTCGGCGCCGATGGCGATCATCGAACTGGTCGAGCGCGACGTCGAGGCCAAAGGCCAGGACTCGGGTCCGAGCCAGGACACCGACACGCTGCCCGAGGCATCCGCCGCGTGACGCGGCGGCCTGCGGCGACACCCGGCGGGGGCGGCCAGAAACCGGGCCGCCCTTTGTCGTTGTGGCGGGGTTTGGCGCGCGGCGCCATGCTTGCCGCGCTGCTGTTTGCCCTCGTGCCGGCCCAGGCGCAGAAGACGGTCCCTCAGAGCCGCGAGCAGGTCACCTTCAGCATGGCGCCGCTGGTGCGCCAGACGGCGCCGGCGGTGGTCAACATCTTCGCCACCAAGATGGTCGCCCAGCGCTCGCCGCTGGCGCCGATGTTCGACGACCCGTTCTTCCGCCGCTTCTTCGGCCGGGACTTCGGCGAGCGCAAGCGCGAGGAGAACTCGCTGGGCTCGGGCGTCATCGTTTCGCCGGACGGGCTGGTCGTCACCAACAACCACGTCATCGCCGACGCCGAGGAGGTCAAGGTCGTGCTCTCCGACCGGCGCGAGTTCGCGGCCGAGGTGCTGCGCGCCGACCCGGACACCGACCTCGCCGTGCTGCGCGTCGACCCGGGGCCCGAGTCCCTGCAGTACCTGGAGTTCGCCGACAGCGACGACCTGGAGGTCGGCGACCTGGTGCTGGCGATCGGCAACCCGTTCGGCGTCGGCCAGACGGTGACCAGCGGCATAGTCTCGGCGCTGGCGCGCACCAACATCGGCGTCACCGACTACAACTTCTTCATCCAGACCGATGCGGCGATCAATCCGGGCAACTCCGGCGGCGCGCTGGTCACGATGGACGGCCGGCTGGCCGGCATCAACACGGCGATCTACTCGCGCAGCGGCGGCAGCCTGGGCATCGGCTTCGCGGTGCCGGCCAACATGGTGCGCACGGTGCTGGCCGACGTGCGCGAGGGCGGCCGCCTGCGCCGACCGTGGCTGGGCGCCGAGGGTCAGACGGTGACGGCGGAGATTGCCGAGGCGCTCGACATGGACCGGCCGCGCGGCGTCCTGATCGCGCGCGTCTATCCCGATGGTCCGGCCGACCGCGCCGGCATCGAGCAGGGCGACGTGGTCGTCGCCTTCGGCGGCCGCGGCATCGACGACGCCGGCGCGCTGCGCTTCCGCCTGGACACCGCGATGCTGGACAGCGAGGTCCCCGTGACCGTGCAGCGCCCGGCGGGCGAGGTCACGCTCGAACTCGCCCTGGAGGCGGCGCCCGAGCGGCCGCCGCGCGACACGGCTGAACTGTCGGGCCGCCAGCCGCTGGCCGGCGCCACGGTGATGAACCTGTCGCCCGCGGTCGCCGAGGAGCTGGACCTCGACATGTTCGCGCGGGGCGTCGTCGTCACGGCGGTCGTGCGCGGCACGACGGCGGCGCGCATCGGCCTCCGGCGGGGCGACGTTGTCGTTTCGGTCAACGGCGCGGCGATCGACGACGTGGCGGGGCTGAAGGCCGCTGTGGCCGAACCGCGGGAGGCCTGGCGGGTCGACGTGCGGCGCGGCAACCGCGTGCTCAGCGTGGAGCTGCGGGGCTAGTGGCCGGCCAGGCCGGCCTGTTCGAAAGCCAGGCGCCGCAGCCGCTGGCCGACCGCCTGCGCCCGGCCGGCCTCGCCGAGGTCGTGGGCCAGGACCACCTGTTGGGCGAGGCCGGGCCGCTGGGCCGCATGGTGGCGCAGCGGCGCCTGGCCAGCCTGATCCTGTGGGGGCCGCCGGGCAGCGGCAAGACGACCATCGCGCGGCTGTTGGCCCAGGTGACGGAGCTGGAGTTCGAGCCGCTCTCCGCCGTGTTCTCGGGCGTCGCCGACCTGCGCAAGGTGTTCGCGGCGGCGCGCGACCGGCGCGTGGCCGGGCGCGGCACGTTGTTGTTCATCGACGAGATCCAGCGTTTCAACAAGGCCCAGCAGGACGGCTTCCTGCCCTACGTCGAGGACGGCACGGTGACGCTGGTCGGTGCCACGACCGAGAACCCGTCGTTCGAGCTCAACGCCGCCCTGCTGTCGCGCTGCCAGGTGCTGGTGCTCAACCGCCTCGACGAGGCGGCGCTGGAGACGCTCTTGGGCCGCGCCGAGGCGGCCGAAGGCCGGTCGCTGCCGCTGGAACCCGACGCGCGGGGTGCCTTGAAGGCGATGGCCGACGGCGACGGCCGTTACTTGCTGAACCTGGCGGAGGAGCTGTTCGCGCTGCCGGAGCCGGCGCCGCTCGACACGGCGGCGCTGGTCGCCACGGTGCAGAAACGCGCGCCGCTCTACGACAAGGCGGAGGAGGCGCACTACAACCTGATCTCGGCGTTGCACAAGTCGGTGCGCGGCTCCGACGCCGACGCGGCGCTGTACTGGCTGGCGCGCATGCTGGCCGGTGGCGAGGACCCACGCTACATCGCCCGCCGCGTCACCCGTATGGCGGTGGAGGACATTGGCCTCGCCGACCCGCGCGCCGTCGACCAGGCGCTCGCCGCGTGGCAGACCTACGAGCGGCTCGGCTCGCCCGAGGGCGAGTTGGCGCTGGCCCAGTGCGTGCTCTACATGGCGACGGCGCCGAAATCGAATGCCGCCTACGCGGCCTACAAGGCGGCCATGGCGGCGGCCCGCGAGTCCGGTTCGCTGATGCCGCCCAAGCACATCCTCAACGCGCCGACGCGGCTGATGAAGGACCTGGGCTACGGCCGCGGCTACGCCTACGACCACGACACCGACGAGGGCTTCTCCGGCCAGGACTACTCCCGGAGGAGATGCCGCGCCAGACCTTCTACCGCCCCGCCGAGCGCGGGTTCGAACGCGAGATTGCCAAACGCCTGGAGTACTGGGGGAAGTTGAGGGCGAAGGTCGGCGCGGCGCCCTCGGGAGAAGACGGCTAGGGACCACCGAACACAAGGGCCTCATCCTGAGCAAAGTCGAAGGACGAGGCCCGTGGCCCGGGGCACGCCCTCGTGCTTCGACGGGCTCAGCATGAGGGCTTGAGTCGGTCGGCGGCACCCGGCCGCCGCGCCTTGCCGCCCTCAGACACCCCCGCTACAAGGTCCCGCGATGAAACTCCTGCTGGCGATCGCCGCCGGGGGCGCGCTGGGCGCGTTGGGCCGGCACTTCGTGGCGCACTACGCCGGCATGGCGCTGGGCCATGGCTTCCCGTGGGGCACGCTGGTCGTCAACGTCATCGGCTCGTTCGCCATGGGCGTGCTGGTCGAGATCCTGGCGCTGGTCTGGTCGCCCAGCCAGGAGATCCGCGCGCTGTTGACCGTCGGCTTCCTGGGCGCCTTCACCACGTTCTCGACCTTCTCGCTGGATGTCGCGGTGCTGCACGAGCGCGGCGCCAACTGGCTCGCCGCGGTCAATATCGCCGCCTCGGTGATCGTCTGCGTGCTGGGCCTGTTCGCCGGGCTGCGGCTGATGCGTCTCGTCCTGGCGTGAGCGGCGTCGCACATCTGGAGGTCGGACCGGACGAGGCCGATCTGCGGCTCGACCGCTGGTTCAAGCGCCACTATCCGGAACTGGGCCACGGCCGTCTCGCCAAGCTGCTGCGCACCGGCCAGGTGCGCATCGACGGCCGCCGCGCCAAGCCGGGGGACCGCCTCGCCGACGGCCAGACCGTGCGCGTGCCGCCCTTGGGCGAAGCGCCGGCGTCGCGCGCTAAGCCCGTCGTACCTGTGGACGCCAAAGCTGCCGCCGACTTGCAGGCAACCGTGCTCTATCGCGACCATGAGGTCCTGGCGCTCAACAAGCCGTCGGGGCTGGCGGCGCAGGGCGGCAGCAAGACCACGCGGCACCTGGACGGCATGCTCGACGCGCTGCGCTTCGACGCCGACGCGCGCCCGCGCCTGGTGCACCGACTCGACAAGGACACATCGGGCGTGCTGCTGCTGGGCCGCAGCGCCGCCGCCGCGGCTTGGCTGGCCCGCGCGTTCAAGGCGCGCGACGCGGTCAAGACCTACTGGGCGCTCACGGCCGGCGTGCCCCACCCCGCCGACGGCCGCATCGACGGCGCGCTCTTGAAGCGCGGCGGCGCCGGCGGCGAGCGCGTCGTAGTCGACGCTGCCGGCAAACCCGCGCGCACCGACTACGTTGTCGTCGAGGCGGCCGGCCCCGTCGCCTGGGTCGCGCTCAGGCCGCTCACCGGCCGCACGCACCAGCTGCGCGCCCACATGGCGGCGCTGGGCACGCCGATCCTGGGCGACGGCAAATACGGCGGCGCCGGCGCCTTCGTGCCCGGCGTCGCTCAGCGGCTTCACCTGCATGCCCGCGCCATCGGCCTGCCGCGGCCCGACGGGCGCACGCTGGAGGTGACGGCGCCGCTGACCGGCCACATGGCCGAGAGCTGGGCGTTCTTCGGTTTTGATGCGAATATGACGCGCGATCCGTTCGCCGCCGAGACCGCAACCCAGTCATAACAACACGTAACTTGGATTCCGCCGGCAGTCTGGCAGGATTTGGGCCATGACACTCCCCCTGCGCCTCGTGGTGTTCGACTGCGACGGCACGCTGGTCGACAGCCAGCACACCATCGTCGAGTCCATGGACGCCGCGTTCCACGCCCACGGCCTGGCGCCGCCCGCGCCCGAGGCCGTGCGCCGCGTCGTCGGCCTGACGCTCGCGGAGGCGATCGCCCGCCTGACGCCCGAACTGACGGCGGCCGACCACGCGGCCCTGACCGAGGGCTACAAGGCCGCCTTCGTCGCCCTGCACGCCCGCGACGACCATCACGAGCCGCTCTACCCGGGCACCCGCGAGGTGCTGGATGTGCTCGACGCCACGGGGCTGCTCATGGGCGTCGCGACCGGCAAGGGCCGGCCTGGGCTGCTGGCGACGCTGGAGCGGCACGGCCTCGTCGAGCGCTTCGTCACGCTGCAGACCTCCGACCGGGCGCGCGGCAAGCCACACCGGGAGATGCTGCTGCGGGCGATGGAAGAGACCGGCGTGGAGCCGGCCCGCACCGTCATGGTCGGCGACACCGTGTTCGACGTGGAGATGGCGGTGAACGCCGGCGTGGCGGCGGTCGGCGTGTCATGGGGCTATCATGGCGCCGACGAGCTGGCGCAGGCCGGCGCCGCCGTCGTCATCGACCGCTTCGCGGCGCTGGCGGCCGTCGTCGACGACCTCACGCGCCAGGGAGGCTGAGCCATGCGCCTGCGTACCGTCCTGAAGATCGTCGCCGTGCTGGTGATAGCGGTGGTCGTCGCCATCGCGGCGATCCTGTTCGCCATCGACCCCAACGACTACAAGCCCGAGATCGCGGCCGAGGCGCGCAAGGCGACCGGACGTGAACTGGTGCTGGGTGGCGACATCGCGCTCCAGGTGGGGCTGCGGCCGCGGCTGGTGATTGCCGACGCGGCGCTGAGCAACGCCGACTGGGGTTCGCGCCCGGAGATGCTGCGCGTTGGCCGTTTCGAGGTGCAGGTCGCGCTGTTCCCGTTGATCCGGGGCGAGCTCGTGATCGACGAGCTGATTCTGCGCGACGCCGACATCCTCCTGGAGACCGACGCGCAAGGGCGCGGCAACTGGGAATTCGGCGCCGCGCCCGCCGCAACCGCGACCGACGCGGCGCCGGCGACACCGAGGGCCGCGCCGACCGCGCCCGACCTCAAGGCCGTGACGATCGAGCGCGGCAAGGTCGTCTACCGCGACGGCGCGACGGGGACCGAGCGGTCGCTAGAGCTGAGCAATCTGCGCCTCGCCGAGCCGAACGACGGGGCGCCGATGGACCTTGCTCTGGACCTCGTGTTCGACGACCTGCCCGTGCACGCAGAAGGCACCATCGGCAGCCTCAAGACCTTCGGGAAGGTGCCGTTCGCGCTCAATTTGGCGGTCCAGGCGCTCGGCCTCGACGCCACGCTGGGCGGCAGCATCGCCGACCCGCTGGCCGGCCGGGGCATCGCGCTCAACGTCGCGGTCACGGGCGAGACGCTCGCCGGCCTGGCGCCGCTGGTCACGCTGCCCGATGCGGGGCCGCTAAAGCTCAGCGCCGCCGTGAACGGCAGCCCGGAGGCGCTCGCCCTCGACGACCTGGCGCTGACGCTTGGCGACAGCGACCTCACCGGCAGCCTGGGGTTCGACGGCAGCGGCGCGCGCCCGAAGCTGAGCGCCGACCTCACATCGCAGAAGCTGGACCTGACGCAGTTCATGGCGGCGAGTGAACCCGAAGAAAGCGGCGCCGCCGCCGAACCCGCCAAAGCGCCGGCGACCGCTGACGACCGCGTGTTCCCGGACGACCCGTTGCCGCTCGACGGGCTCGCGGCCGCCGACGCCGAGGTGACTCTCAAAGCCGCGGCGCTGATCGTCCCCGGCGCGACGCTCAGCGACGTCGCCGTGACGCTGGCGCTCGCGAACGGTCGGCTGGACATCGACCCACTGGGCCTGGCGTTCGCCAACAGCCGGCTCGACGGCACGCTGACACTCGACGCCGGCGCGGCGCCGCCGGCGCTCGACCTGAACCTGCAGGCGCCCGCGCTCGATCTCGGCGCGATCCTGGCGGAGCAGGGCCTCGGCAAGATCTTCGAGGGCGCCGGCAAGCTCGACCTCGTGGTCAGTGGCCGCGGCGTCTCGGTCGCCGCGCTTGTGGGCAGCCTCAACGGCCACAGCCGCTTCCTGATGGACGAGGGGCGCTTTCGTACCAAGGGCCTCGACCTCATCGCCGACGGCCTCGCCGATGCCGCCGAGAGCCTGTTCGGCGCCGACAAGGAATGGGTGCTGGTCAACTGCATTGCCGAGGACATCGCCTTCAAGGACGGCCTGGCCACGGTGAACGCCGGCGTGCTGGATACCGACGTGGTCACGGTGTTTGCCGAGGGCACGCTGGACCTCAAGACCGAGCAGCTCAAACTCAAGCTCAGCCCCAATGCCAAATCGCAGACCTTCAGTGTGGCGATCCCCGTCAATGTCCGCGGCACGCTGGCCACGCCTACGTTCGCGCTGGACGAGCTGGCGGCGGCGCAACGCCTCGGCGGCGCCTTGGGCGCTTTCGTCTTTCCGCCGGCCGCCATCGCCGGTTTCGCCAACATCGGCGGCGGCGACAACCCCTGCCTTAAGGTCTCGGCGAGCGGCGGCGACGCGGCGCCGCAGCCGGCCGGCAGTCCGAAAAGGGCTCCCGCGAGAAAGCGGAAGACGCCCTCGAAGACCTCACCAAGGGCATCAAGAGCCTGTTTGGCGACTGATCCGTGCCGGCGGCGACCAAAAGGCTCTACGCCGCCGCGGCAGCGGTGCCGGCGGAAGGCGGCTTCACCGTCGCGTTGGACGGCCGGCCGGTGCGCACGCCGGCCAAGGCGCCGCTGGTCGTGCCCGGCGCGGCGCTGGCCGAGGCGATCGCCGGCGAGTGGGCGGCGCAGGAGGGCACGGTCGATCCCGCGACGATGCCGCTGACCCGCCTGGCCAACAGCGCCCTCGACCGCGTCGCTCCGCGCCGGACCGAGGTCCTCGATCAGGTCGCCGCCTATGGCGCGAGCGACCTGGTGTGCTTCCGCGCGGAGAAGCCCGCGGCACTGGTCGAGCGCCAGGCGACAGCCTGGCAGCCGCTGGTCGACTGGGCGGCGGCGACGCTCGCTGCGCCGCTGCAGGTCACGTCCGGCATCGTGCCAATTACGCAGCCGCCGGAGACGCTGGCCGCCCTGCGCATGGCGTTGGAGGCGCTCGACGACTTCGAGCTCGGCGCCGTCGGTCAGCTCACCGCCACGACCGGCTCGCTGGTCATCGCCTTGGCGCTCGACGCCGGCCGCCTGACGCCCGATGAGGCATTTGCCGCGAGCCAGCTCGACGAGACCTTCCAGATGGAGGCCTGGGGCGAGGACGACGAGGCGCTGGCCCGCCGCGCCGCGCTCGAGGCCGAGATCGCCGCCGCCGCGCGCTTTCTGGCGCTCCACCGCGCCGGTTGACCCGCTTGGCCGCGGCGCGGCCAAGCTGCTATGTCGGATGGCAGACCGGGCCGCGGCACGGCATGAGGGGGCGTGATGCAGCACATCCTGAAGGAGCTGGAAGAGCGGCGGGCCCGCGCGCGGGCCGGCGGCGGCGAGCAGCGGGTCACGGCGCAGCATGGGAAAGGCAAGCTCACCGCGCGCGAGCGTCTGGAGGTGCTGCTCGACGAAGGGTCCTTCGAGGAATGGGACATGTTCGTCGAGCACAACTGTGCCGACTTCGGCATGGCCGAAAACCGCATCCCCGGCGACGGCGTGGTCACCGGCTACGGCACGGTCAACGGCCGCGTCGTGTTCGTCTTCAGCCAGGACTTCACGGTGTTCGGCGGCTCGTTGAGCGAGGCCCACGCGCTGAAGATCTGCAAGGTCATGGACAAGGCGCTGCAGGTCGGCGCGCCGGTCATCGGCCTCAACGACTCCGGCGGCGCGCGCATCCAGGAGGGCGTCGCCTCGCTGGCCGGCTATGCCGAGGTGTTCCAGCGCAACGTGCTGGCCTCCGGCGTCATCCCGCAGGTTTCCGTCATCATGGGCCCCTGCGCCGGCGGCGCGGTCTATTCCCCGGCGATGACCGACTTCATCTTCATGGTCGAGGACAGCGCCTACATGTTCGTCACCGGCCCCGAGGTGGTGAAAACCGTGACGCACGAGGACGTCAGCCACGAGGAGCTGGGCGGTGCCACGACCCACGCGACGAAGTCGGGCGTCGCCGACCGGGCCTTCGAGAACGACGTCGAGGCGCTGTTGCAGGTGCGCCGCTTCGTCGATTTCCTGCCGCCGTCGAACCGCGAAGGGCCGCCAGTCCTTGCGGCGCGCGACCCGGCCGACCGGGTCGACACGTCGCTCGACACCCTGGTGCCGGCCGACCCGACCCAGCCCTACGACATGCGCGAGCTGATCGAGAAGGTCGCCGACGACAACGACTTCTTCGAGCTGAAGCCGAAATACGCCGCCAACATCATCACCGGCTTCGGCCGCATCGCCGGCCGCACGGTAGGCTTCGTGGCCAACCAGCCGATGGTGCTGGCCGGCTGCCTCGACATCGACTCGGCGCGCAAGGCGGCGCGTTTCGTGCGTTTCTGCGACTGCTTCCACATCCCCATCGTCACCTTCGTCGACGTGCCCGGCTTCCTGCCCGGCACGGCGCAGGAGTACGGCGGCATCATCACCCACGGCTCGAAGCTGTTGTTCGCCTACGCCGAGGCGACGGTGCCCAAGGTTACGGTGATCACGCGCAAGGCCTATGGCGGGGCCTACGACGTCATGTCGTCCAAGCATATCCGCGGCGACGTCAACTACGCCTGGCCCAGTGCCGAGATCGCCGTGATGGGGCCGAAGGGCGCCGTCGAGATCATCTTCCGCGAGGCGCGTGACGACCCGGCGAAAATCGACGCGGCGACCGAGGACTACCGCACCAAGTTCGCCAACCCCTTCGTCGCCGGGCAGAAGGGCTTCATCGACGACGTCATCATGCCCCACAACACACGCGTCCGGCTCAGCCGCTCGCTCGCCATGCTGGCCGACAAGAAGCTCGAGAACCCATGGAAGAAGCACGCGAATATCCCGCTGTGAGGCGATCGCTGCGGATTGCCGCCGTGCGGCTCTGGGTCGCGGACCTGACGGCCGCGCTGCCGTTCTATCGCGACACGCTGCGTCTGCGGCCGACGGGCGGGGGGGCGGCCGATGGCTACGCCATGTTCGACGCCGGCGGCACCGATCTGATCGTAGAGGCCGCTGGGCCGGATGACGCCGACCTGATCGGCCGCTTCGCCGGCGTGTCGTTCGAGGTCGAGGACTGCGCTGCCGCCCACTCCGCACTCACGGCCCAGGGCGTGCGCTTCTACGGCGCGCCCGAGCCCCAGCCCTGGGGCGGCGTGCTGGCACACTTCTTCGACCCCGCGGGCAACGTCCTGACGCTGGTGGAGTACCCGGCGTAAGTCGGTCGCCCGGCATCACCTGTACCGGCGCCGGGCCCGTCTTTTCGACGTGTAGCCGAAGCTTTGCCTCTGGCGGAAGTCACCCCCACCCCGACCCTTCCCCGTCAAGGGGGAGGGGGAATAAAGTGCTGAGCGGGAAATGAAATCCCCTCCCCCCTTGAGGGGGAGCATCTGTGTTGCGTGTCAAGGGTTGGCGGGTAGCCAGAGGCGGTCGTCTTTGAGCAGGGTGTTGGCGAGGACGACGAGCTTTCGCATGACGGCGGTGAGGGCGACCTTGGGCTTTTTTCCGGCGGCGCGCAGGCGTTGATAGAAGGCCCGGAGGGGCGGGTTGGCGCGGGCGGCGGCGAGGGCGGCCATGTAGAGGGCGTTTCGCACGCTTTTGCGGCCGCCGCCGATCTGCCGCGGGCCGTGGCTGGCGCCGCTGTCGCGCGCGATCGGCGCCAGGCCGGCGAGCGCCCCGGCGGCCTTGCCCGAGAGCGTGCCGAGCTCGGCCAGGTCGGCCAGCAGGACGGCGGCGACCGTCGGGCCGAGGCCGGGGATCGAGCGCAGGATGCGGGCGCGGCGCGCGAGCGCCGGATCGGCCTCGATGCGCCGCTCGATCTCCGCACCCAGGCGCGCGATGGCGCCTTCGAGGGCGTCGATCTGGCGCCCCAGCTCGCCCTTCAGGAACGCCGTCTGGGCGGCGCCGCGCCGGTTCTTGAGCCGCGTCAGGTCCCGGCTCGCGGCGCTGCGGGCGCGGCCGAGCTCCTGCAGCGCCTCGAGCCGCGCCGGCGCCGGCGGCCGGGCCTGCGGCGCCAGCGCCGCGCCCATGAGCGCCAGCATCCGGGCATCGACGCGGTCGCTCTTGGCCCGCGCGCCGGCGGCTTCGGCGAACAGGCGCGCGCGCAACGGATTGACGACCGCGACGGCGAAGCCCGCCTGGGCCAGCGTGCGCTGTGCCAGGCGGTGGTACTTGGCCGTCGCCTCCATGACGATCACGGCGACGGCGCGGCCGCCCAGCGCCCGCTTCAGGCGCCGCAGGCCGGCGCCGCTGTTGGCGACGCGCAGGCACGGGCCGGCGGGGTGGACGCAGACCTCGAGCCGCTCCTTGCAGACGTCGATGCCGACAGAGACCGGCTCGGGCGCGCCGTGGTCGGGCGTGATCTTGCCTTGCATGCGGGACGGGCTCCCTCTTATCTGTTCAGATCAAGCGCGACGGAGCGGCGGACCAGGCTCCCCCACGGTGCTGAACCAAGGGTCACACGGTCCCGCCGATCCGGTCCTCGGGGGGTGGCCACCCCCCGAGGACCGACACGAATGCTGCACCGATTCGCGCCTCAATGAACATGCAAGGGTCGGGGTGGGGGTGACTTCCGCCAGAGGCAAAGCCGCGCCGGCGCGTCGAGCACTATGGCCGTCGCGCAAGCCGGCGGCGATCGACTCAGTTGAGACCCTTACGCCCCCGCCGTCGACAACCGGTCGGCGCGGAACGCCACGAACTTCGCGAACGCGCGGCCGACGAAGCGGCACAGCCGGCTCTGCGGGCTGAGGCCGATGGCCTTGAAGATCATCGCCACCGCACGTTCCAGGTGGTGCGGCCGGTAGACGCCGAAGGCCCGCCGGTAGTAGGCCCGCGCCGCCCGCCGGCGCTCGTAGGGCCCGCCGATGTTGGCGGCGTGGTAGGCGTAGGCCAGCTCGTCGTCCTCGGACTCGCCGACGCGCCACGCGGCGACGAAGGCACGCCGCGCCAGCGTCGGCCGCTCGGCCAAGCGGTAGCGCTTCATGTGGTCGTAGAACAGCTTGTAGTGGCGCAGCTCATCGCCGGCGATGCGGCGGCAGATCTCCTTCAGCACCGGCTCCTCGACCGCCTCGGACAGTGCCGCGTAGTACGACGAGGTGCCGACCTCGACGACGCAGCGCGCGATCAGCTCGCTGCAGCGCGAGCCTCGCACCGAGGCGTCGGCGCCGCGCGGCAGTTGGATCGTCTCCGAGAAGTCGTCGAAGCTGGCGCTGAAGTCGAACGCCGGGTCAGCCAGGCTGGCCCAGCGCCCCAGCGCCCGGCCGTGCTGCACCTCCTCCGCGGCCCAGCGCTGGGCCGCCGATTGGAACTCCGGGTCGTCGTGGAAGACTTGGCACAGGTAGTCCGCGTAGTGCCCGCCATTGTACTCGACCAGCGACGCCGCCTTGATCAGTTTCAGGACGTCGGGATCGACCTTGGCGGGATCGAAGCGGTCCCACGCGATGTCGTCCAACGTCCAGAACGGATTCGTGTGTTTAGGTGTTTCAGCGCGCATCTCCTCACCTCGACGCAAGCCGATTTACGGATACCCATTTTGGCAATTATGCCGCTCACAGAACGGTGAGGCAAACGAACGGCGGTCAGCCGTGCCCGCGGGCGCGCGGCACGGCCGGAAGCCGCGGAATTACTGGTAGGCGGGGGCCGCGACCGCGTCGAGCATGGCGCGCGTGGTGGTCAGCTGCGCCTCGATATGGGCGCGCGCCTGCTCGTCCTTGGCGTCCTCCAGATCCTCGCCCAGGTTGCGTACCTGCTGCTCCAACTCGCCCTGGTCGAGCTCGTCGAGCGGCACCGCCTCCTCGGCCAGCACCGTGCAGCGCTCGGGCGTGACCTCGGCGAAGCCGCCGTTGACGAAGATGCGGCTGAGCACCTGGCCGCCCTCGAAGACGCAGATGGTGCCCGGGCGCACGGTCGAGATCATCGGCGCGTGGCCCGACATGACGCCGAAATCGCCGAGCCCGCCCGGCACGACGACCATCTGGACCGGCTCGGAGAGCAACAGCTTCTCCGGCGATACCAGCTCGAACGCAATCGTCGTCTCGACCATGGTCTGTCTCCTCAGGTCCTACGTGGCCTGGGTGCGGGTGGGCCTCAGGCGGCCTCGGCGGCCATCTGTTGGGCCTTCTCGACGGCTTCCTGGATGGTGCCGACCATGTAGAACGCGGCCTCCGGCAGGTCGTCGTAGTCGCCGGCGACCAGGTCCTTGAAACCCTTGATGGTGTCTTCCAGCTGCACGAACTTGCCGGGGAAGCCGGTGAATACCTCGGCGACGTGGAACGGCTGACTCAGGAAACGCTGGATCTTGCGGGCGCGGGCGACGACCAGCTTGTCGTCCTCGCTCAGCTCTTCCATGCCCAGGATGGCGATGATGTCTTGCAGCGACTTGTAGCGCTGCAAGACCGCCTGGACGTCGCGCGCCACCTGGTAGTGCTCGTCGCCGATGATGCGCGGGTCGAGGATGCGCGAGGTGGAGTCGAGCGGGTCGACCGCCGGGTAGATGCCCAGCTCGGCGATCTGGCGCGACAAGACGGTGGTGGCGTCGAGATGGCTGAACGAGGTCGCCGGCGCCGGGTCGGTCAGGTCGTCGGCCGGTACGTAGATCGCCTGCACCGACGTAATCGAGCCCTTCGTGGTCGAGGTGATGCGCTCCTGCAGCGCCCCCATGTCGGTGCCCAGCGTCGGCTGATAGCCGACGGCGGAGGGGATGCGGCCCTGCAGCGCCGAGACCTCGGACCCGGCCTGGGTAAAGCGGAAGATGTTGTCGACGAAGAACAGCACGTCCTGGCCTTCCTCGTCGCGGAAGTACTCGGCGAGCGTCAGGCCCGAGAGTCCGACGCGGGCGCGGGCGCCCGGCGGCTCGTTCATCTGGCCGTAGACCAGCGCCGCCTTGGACTCGCCGTCCAGTTGGATGACGCCGGACTCCATCATCTCGTGATAGAGGTCGTTGCCCTCGCGCGTGCGCTCGCCGACGCCGGCGAACACCGAGTAGCCGCCGTGGCCCTTCGCGATGTTGTTGATCAGCTCCATGATGATGACGGTCTTGCCGACGCCGGCGCCGCCGAACAGGCCGATCTTGCCGCCCTTGGGGTAGGGCTCCAGCAGATCGACGACCTTGATGCCGGTGGACAGCACCTCGGTCTCGGTCGACTGCTCGACAAGCGGCGGCGCGTCGCGGTGGATCGGCAGCCGCATCTTGGTCTCGACCGCGCCACGCTCGTCGACCGGGTCGCCGACGACGTTGATGATGCGGCCCAGCGTCTCCGGCCCGACCGGCACCGTGATCGTGTTGCCGGTGTCGACGGCCGCCTCGCCGCGCACCAGGCCGTCGGTGGTGTCCATGGCGATGCAGCGCACGGTGTTCTCGCCCAGGTGCTGGGCGACCTCGAGCACCAGCCGCTGGCCCTGGTTGTCGACGTGCAGCGCGTTGAGAATGGCCGGCAATTCGCCCTCGAACTGGACGTCGACGACGGCCCCCAGCACCTGCGTCACACTGCCGACGATGTTCTTCGCCATGCCTCGCTCCTCGCTCTCGCCCGCGAACCCCGCCGCGGGCGCTCCAACTCTATTCGTCACAGCGCCTCGGCGCCGGACACGATCTCGATCAGTTCCTTGGTGATGACCGCCTGGCGCGTGCGGTTGTAGACCAGCGTCAGGCCGTCGATCATTTCGCCCGCGTTGCGCGTGGCGCTGTCCATCGCCGTCATGCGCGAGCCGTGCTCGCTGGCCTGGTTCTCCAAGAGCGCGCGGAAGATCTGCATGCCCAGATTGCGCGGCAACAGGTCGGCCAGGATCTCCGACTCCGACGGCTCGTACTCGTAGACCGCGCCGACCGCCTCGGCCCCCGGCTCGATCGTCTCCGCCTCTTCCGGTATCGGGAACGGGATCAGCTGCTGCGCCGTCGTGATCTGGGTCAGCGCCGACTTGAAGCGGTTGAAGAAGACGGTGCAGACGTCGAACTCGCCGGCGTCGTACATCTCCAGCACCTGCGCCGCGATACGGCCGGCGGCGGCATATTCCAGGCGCGGCCGGTCGATGCCGGTGACGCGCTCGACGATCAGAGTCTCGAACTCGCGGCGCAGGAAGTCGCTCGACTTGCGCCCGACGCAGAAGATATTGACCGTCTTGCCGTTCTCGATCAGGTCCAGGGTCTTGCGGCGCGCGGCGCGCAGGATGCTGGAGTTGAAGTTGCCGCACAGCCCGCGGTCGGCGGTGGCGACCAGCAGCAGGTGCACGTCGTCGCGCCCGGTGCCGGTCAACAGCTTCGGCGCGCCCGGCAGGTTGCCGACGCTCTGCGCCAGGCCGCCCAGCATGCGGTCCATGCGCTCGGCATAGGGCCGCGCGGCCTCCGCCTCCTCCTGCGCCCGGCGCAGCTTGGCGGCGGCGACCATCTTCATCGCCGACGTGATCTTCTGCGTCGACTTGACGCTGCCGATCCGGTTGCGCAGATCCTTGAGGTTGGCCATGGCGCGACGGGGCTGGGGCTAGCGGGTCAGCTGGCTCAGGCGAACTTGTGCGCGAACTCGTCGAGCAGGCTCTTCAGCGTGGCCTCGCTCTCGTCCGACAGCTCGCCGCTGGCGTCGATCGCGCTCAGCATGTCCGGCGCCTTGGCGCGCACCTCGTCGAGCAGCTCCTCCTCGTAGCGGGTGATCGCCCCGATGTCGACGTTGTCGGTGTAGCCGTTGACGCCGGCGTAGATCGAGACGACCTGCGACGACACTTTCATCGGCTCGTACTGGCCCTGCTTCAACAGCTCCGTCAGGCGCGCGCCGCGCGCCAAGAGGCGCTGGGTCGCCGCGTCCAGGTCGGAGGCGAACTGGGCGAAGGCCGCCATCTCGCGATACTGGGCCAGCTGCAGCTTGATGCCGCCGGAGACTTTCTTCATTGCCTTGGTCTGCGCGGCGGAGCCGACGCGGCTGACCGACAGGCCGACGTTGATGGCCGGGCGGATGCCGGAATAGAACAGCTCGGTCTCCAGGAAGATCTGGCCGTCGGTGATCGAGATCACGTTGGTCGGGATGTAGGCGGAGACGTCGCCGGCCTGGGTCTCGATGATCGGCAGCGCGGTCAAGGAGCCGCCGCCGTTGTCCGCGTTCATCTTGGCCGCGCGCTCTAGCAGGCGCGAGTGCAGGTAGAACACGTCGCCCGGATAGGCCTCGCGCCCCGGCGGGCGGCGCAGCAAGAGGCTCATCTGGCGGTACGCCGTCGCCTGCTTCGACAGGTCGTCGTAGATGATCAGCGCGTGCATACCGTTGTCGCGGAAGTATTCGCCCATCGCGGCACCGGCATAGGGCGCCAGGAACTGCAGCGGCGCCGGCTCCGACGCCGTCGCCGAGACGATGATCGTGTACTCCAGCGCGCCCTGCTCCTCGAGCGTCTTGACGATCTGGGCGACGGTCGAGCGCTTCTGGCCGATGACGACGTAGACGCAGTAGAGCTTCTTCGTCTCGTCGTCGCCGGCGTTGATCGATTTCTGGTTGATGATTGTGTCGATGGCGACGGCGGTCTTGCCAGTCTGGCGGTCGCCGATGATCAGCTCGCGCTGGCCGCGGCCGATCGGCACCAGCGCGTCCAGCGCCTTCAGGCCCGTCTGCATCGGCTCGTTGACCGACTGGCGCGGGATGATGCCGGGCGCCTTGACCTCGGCGCGTTGGCGCTCGGCGCCCTCGATCGGTCCCTTGCCGTCGATGGGGTTGCCCAGCGGGTCGAGGACGCGGCCGAGCAGGCCCTTGCCCACCGGCACGTCGACGATGGCGCCAGTGCGCTTGACCGTATCGCCTTCCTTGATGTCGCGGTCGCTGCCGAAGATGACGACGCCGACGTTGTCGCTCTCCAGGTTCAGCGCCATGCCCTTGATGCCGCCGGGGAACTCGACCAGTTCGCCCGCCACCACGTTGTCCAGGCCGTAGATGCGGGCGACGCCGTCGCCGACCGACAGCACCTGGCCGACCTCGGAGACATCCGCCTCGGTGTCGAAGTTGGCGATCTGGTTCTTGAGGATCGCCGAGATCTCGGCGGCACGGATTTCCATTAGCTAGCCCCCTTCATCGCGAGCTGCATGCGCTGAAGCTTGGATTTGATGGACGTGTCGACCATGCGCGAGCCGACGCGGACGACCAGCCCGCCGATCAGGCCGGGGTCGACCGCGGCCTCGACCGCGACGCGGCCGCCGACCGTCTGTTTCAGGGTCTCGGTGATCTTGGCCAGGCGGCCCTCGTCGAGCGGCCGGGCCGAGGTGACGTGCGCCGTGACCTCGCCGCGGCGCCGCGACAGCTCGGCCAGGAAGGCGTCGACCATGGGCACCAATGCGAACAGCCGGCCGTTGCCGGCGACGACGCCGATGAAGCGTCGCGTCAGGTCGGAGACGCCGGCCTGGCTGAGGATCTCGGCCATGGCGTCGGCCTTCACCTGGCGGTCGATCAGCGGGCTGCGCACCATGAGGCGCAAATCAGCGCTCTCCGCCACCAGCGCCTTGATCCCGGTGAGGTCCTGGGCGACCGCGTCGAGCGTCTTGGCGTCGTCCGCCAGCTCGTACAGCGCAAGCGCATAGCGGCCGGCGAGGCCGCCGATCACGGTGCTGCTGGTAGCCACCTGAAACTCCGCCCCCGCGAGTAACGCCAATCCCATAAGGGATTGTTTTTATTGGAGTATTTTGGCCAAGATTGAGCCGGCGAGGGACCTCGCCGGCGCGGCCAGCGCTTGGTACCACAGGGCCAAAACCGTTGCAAGCCGCCGGCCTGCGGGCGCAACGCCGCGGAAACCCTGGGACTCCGGGCGCCTACGTCACACGAAACTGTACGGGTCGACGTCGACCGCGACGCGCACCGCCGCGGGCACTTGCACGCGCGCCAGCCAGGCGCGCAGCAGCGGCTGCGGCGCCACGCGGCGGTCGGTCTTCAGCAGGAGGCGCCGGCGGTGGCGGCCGCGCAACAGCGCCAAGGGCGCCGGCGCCGGCCCCAGCACGGCGACGCCCGCACCGGCCGGCGCGCTGCGTCCCAGCGCCGCCGCCACGTCCTCCACCGCGCGCACGTCGGGGCCGCTGACGATCAGCGCCGCCAGGCGCCCGAAGGGCGGCCAGGCGCCCTCGCGCCGCGCTTGCGCCTCGGCCTCCAGGAACGCCGCGCGGTCGCCGGAGACCAGCGCCTGCATCACCCGGTGCTCCGGCTGGTAGGTCTGCAAGAGCACGCGGCCGGGGCGCTCGGCGCGCCCGGCGCGGCCGGCGACCTGGTGGAGGAGTTGATAGGTGCGTTCGGTGGCGCGCAGGTCGCCGCCGGCCAGGCCCAGGTCGGCGTCGACCACGCCAACCAGCGTCAGGTCCGGAAAGTGGTGCCCCTTGGCGATCATCTGGGTGCCGATCAGCACGTCGATCTCGCCATCCGCGACCTGCCGCAGCAGGGCGCCCGCGGCCTCGGGCCCGTGCACCGTGTCGCTGGTCATCACGCCCAGGCGCACGTCGGGCACCAGCGCCAGCACCTCCTCGGCGACGCGCTCGACGCCGGGGCCGCAGGCGACCAGCGAACCCTCGGCGCCGCACTCGGGGCAGACCCGCGGCAGCGGTGCCATGTAGCCGCAGTGGTGGCACATCAGGCGGCCGCGCAGGCGGTGCTCGACCAGCCAGGCGGTGCAGTGGGGGCAGGCCAGCCGGTGGCCGCAAGTGCGGCACAGGGTCAGGGGCGCGTAGCCGCGGCGGTTGAGGAACAGCAATGTCTGCGCCCGCGCTTCCAGCGTCTCGGCCATCGCCGCGCGCAAGGGCGGCGCCAGGAAGCCGCCGCGCGGCGGCGCCTCGCGGCGCAGGTCGATGGCGGCGACGTCGGGCGGCTGCGCGACCCCGTGCCGCGCCGGCAAGTGCACTTCGCCGAAGCGCTCGCGCGCCACGTTGTTGACGGTCTCCAGCGCCGGCGTAGCGCTGACCAGCACGGCGGGGATGTCGCCCTGGCGGGCGCGCACGATGGCCATGTCGCGCGCGTGGTAGATGACGCCCTCCTCCTGCTTGAAGGCGCTCTCGTGCTCCTCGTCGACGACGATCAGGCCGAGCTCGGGGTAGGGCAGGAACAGCGCCGAGCGCGCGCCGACGACGACCCGCACGGTGCCCTCCGCCACCGCGCGCCAGGTGGCGCGTCGCGTCGCCTGGCCGAGGTCCGAGTGCCAGGCCGCCGGCGGGGCGCCGAAGCGCGCCTCGAAGCGGCCCAGAAGCTGGGGCGTCAGCGCGATCTCCGGCAACAGCACCAGGGCCTGGCGCCCGGCCGCCAGCGCTGCGGCGACGGCCTCGAAGTACACTTCCGTCTTGCCGGCGCCGGTGACGCCGTCGAGCAGCGTCACCGAGAAGCCGCCGGCGCGCGCCTTGGCGCACAGGTCGTCGGCGGCCAGCGCCTGCGCCTTGGAGAGCGTCGGGCCGGGGCGCGCCGGGTCCGGCGGCGGCACCGGCGGCGGCGGCGCCCGGGGGTGGGCGACGAGCGCGCCCGCCGCGGCCAGGCCCTTGACGACCGAGGTGCCGACGCCGGCCTCGTGCGCGAGGTCCACCGCGCCCAAAGGCGGCCCGTCGTCCAGGAACGCCAGCACGCGCGCCCGCGCCGGCGTTAGCCGCAGGTCGGCCGGCACCGGGCCCTTGCCGTAGACGACGACCGGCTTGGGCGGGTCGAGCGCCGCCGGCACGCTCATGGCCATGCGCAGCACCGAGCCCGGCGGGCTGAGCGTATAGTCGGCGACCCAGGCGACGAAAGTGCGCGTCGCTTCCGGCAACGGCGGCGCCTCGCGCACCGCAATCACGTCCTTCAGCTTCGCTGCCGCGACGTCGCCCTCGCCGTCGCCCCAGACCACGCCCGTCACCTCGCGGCTGCCCAGCGGCACGGTGACGAAGCTGCCCGGCACCGGCGCCAGCCCCTCCGGCACCCGGTAATCGTAGGCACCGGCCAGCGGCAGCGGCAGCAGCACGCTAACCAGCGCGCCCGCGGGGGCGGGGGCGGCGGAAGTGGCACGGTGGGGGGGCATCGGCTACACTCTAGTTAGCCCTGGCGAGTCGTCGAACGGGTGGCGGCAGCCGCCGGGCGCCCCTGGTTTGAGCCCGCTGTTCGATCCCCCTGCCGCCCGCGCTGGACGCCGCCATGAAGTTCTTCATCGACACCGCCGACGTGGCCCAGATCCGCGAGCTCGCCGCGACCGGCCTGGTCGACGGCGTGACCACCAACCCGTCGCTGGTCTACAAGTCCGGCCGGCCGTTCCTGGATGTCGTCGCGGAAATCTGCGGCATCGTCGACGGCCCGGTCAGCGCCGAGGTCACGGCGACCGATCACGAGACCATGCTGGCCGAAGGCCGGCACCTCGCCGGCATCGCGCCCAACATCGCCGTTAAGGTGCCGCTGACGGTCGACGGGCTGAAGACCTGCAAGGCGCTGAGCGACGCGGGCACCATGGTCAACGTGACGCTGTGCTTCTCGGCCGCCCAGGCGCTGCTGGCCGCCAAGGCGGGCGCGTCGTTCATCTCGCCCTTCGTCGGCCGGCTGGACGACATCGGTCAGGACGGCATGGACCTGATCGGCCAAATCGTCGAAATCTACGCCAACTACCCGGAGTTCCCGACCGAAGTGCTGGTCGCCTCCGTGCGCGGGCCGCAGCACGTCATCGACGCGGCACGCCTGGGCGCCGACGTGGCGACCGTGCCGCCCGACGTACTGCGCAAGCTGTTCAACCACCCGCTGACCGACAAGGGCCTCGCCGCCTTCCTCGCCGACTGGGAGAAGACCGGCCAGTCGATCCTCGCCGACGCGCCGAAGGCCGCCGAGTGAGCCAGGCACCGGACATCGACCTGCGCCCCCTGTCGGAGGCGGAGGTCGCCGAGTACCTGTTCCGCCACCCCGATTTCCTGGCACGCCACCCGGAGCTGCTGGCCGTGCTGGCGATGCCGGAGCGCGATATCGCGGGGGCCGAGCCGCAGAGCGGCGAGGCGGGGGGCGGCGAGGTCGTCGACCTGCACCAGGCGATGCTGGCGCGGCTGCGCGCCGAGCTGAGCCGTAGCCAGCAGCGCGAGGGCGAGCTGATCGCCAGCTCGCGCTCGAACCTGCACACCGCCTCGCGCATCCACGCGGCGGTGCTGGCGCTGTTGGGCGCGCGCACCTTCGAGCACCTGATCGACACGGTGACGACCGACCTGGGCGTGCTCTTGGACGTCGACGTGGTCAGCTTGTGCGTCGAGGGCGGCGAGGTGCCGCAGATCGGCCGCGGCACGGCCTATGACGGCGTGCGCGTGGTGCCCGACGGCCTGGTGACCGAGTTCCTGGGCGCCGGCAACGACGTCGTGCTGCGCGGCAACGTCGTCGGCGACAAGCGCGTGTTCGGCAGCGGCGCCGGTCTGGTCCGCTCGGAGGCGCTGATCCGCCTGCGCATCCGGCCGCAGCCGCCGCAGGCGCTGGTGGCCTTCGGCAGCCGCGAGCCGGACTACTTCGACCCCAGCCAGGCCACGGAGCTGATCGCCTTCCTGGGCCAGGTCCTGGAGCACGGCTTGCGCGAATGGCTGGACCTGCCGGACTGAACGCGCCCGTGGCGGCGGACCTGGGGCCGCCGCTCGACGCCTGGGTGGCCTGGCTCGCGAGCGAGCGCCGCTGCTCGCCCCACACGCTCGACGCTTACGGCCGCGACGTCGCGGATTTCTTGAGTTTTCTCGCGCAGCACTTGGGCGGCCCCGCCGATCGCGCCGCGTTGAAAAACCTCCGCGCCGCGGACTTCCGCGCCTGGCTCGCCGCGCGCGCCGGCCGCGGTTTGAAGCCCAGTTCGACCGCCCGAGCGCTGTCGACGATACGCGGGCTGTTCCGCTTCCTCGACCGGCGCGGCGTGGTGCACAACCACGCCCTCCTGAGCGTGCGCGGCCCACGGCTGCCCCAGGGCGTGCCCAAGCCCCTGGGCGTCGACGAGGCCGGCGACGCCCTCGACACGGCGCCGGACCTCAGCGACGACGACTGGGTCGGTCATCGCGACGTCGCCGTCCTGACCCTGCTCTATGGCTGCGGCCTGCGCCTCGGCGAGGCGCTGGGCCTCGACGGCCGCGACGCGCCGGACGGCGACACGCTGACCGTCACAGGCAAGGGCAACAAGCAGCGCACAGTGCCGGTGCTGCCGGTGGTGCGCGACGCCGTCGCCGCCTACCGCGCCGCCTGTCCCCATCGCCTCGAGCCCGACGGGCCGTTGTTCGTCGGCGCCCGCGGCGGGCGCCTGCATCCGCGCATCGTGCAGGGCCGCATGCAGGACCTGCGCGCGCTATTGGGCTTGCCGGCGCACGCGACGCCCCACGCGCTGCGCCACAGTTTCGCGACGCACCTGTTGGCCGGCGGCGGTGACCTGCGCGCCATCCAGGAACTGCTCGGCCACGCCTCGCTCTCGACCACCCAACGCTACACCGCGGTCGATACCGCCCGGCTGGTCGAGGTCTACGACGGCGCCCATCCCCGCGCCCGCGGGTGAGATTGTGTCCGAGGCCGCGCCCGATCTCCAGGACGACGCCTGGGCGGCGCTCGACGCGGAACTCGGCGCCTGGCAAGCGGCAGGACGCACCGCCACCGCGTGGTGGCGCGACGACGACGCGACGCGGCCGGGGCCGAAGCTGGATCGCCTGCTGGCCCTCTCGGTCACGACAAAGGCGCCGGTCGCCCTCGCGGTGATCCCGGCGCGGGCCGAGGCGGCGCTGGCGCCGGCGCTCGCCGCCTGCCCTGGCGCCTCGGTGCTGCAGCACGGCTACGCCCATATCAACCACGCGCCGCGCGGCCAGGGGCTGGGCGCCTGGGAGCTGGGCCTGCACCGGGGCAGGGCGGCGGTGCTGGACGACCTGGCGGCTGGCCGCGACCGGCTCGCCGGGATACTGGACGAGCGCTTCGTGCGCGTCGTCGCGGCGCCCTGGAACCGCATCGATCCGGTGCTGTTCTCCGACCTGCCGGCGCTCGGCTATCGCGGCGTCACGGCGTTCGGGCCGCGCGCCGCGGCGCGACCGGTGCCGGGCCTGCACGTCAACCACGGCCACTGCGACCCGATCGACTGGAAGCGGGGAAAATTCGCCGGCACGCGCAAAGCGGTCGCGCAGGTGATTGAGCACCTCGAGGCCCGCCGCACTGGTGCCGCAGACCCGGACGAGGCTACCGGCCTCCTGACCCACCACGCGGACATGGACGCGGCGACCTGGGACTTCGCGGAGGCGTTGCTCGCTCGCCTTGTCGCGCATCCGGCGGTGCGGTTCGTCGACGCGCGCGACCTGTTTGCATGATCGTGCGTCCGGCGCAGGCGGCCGACGTGCCGGCCATCGTCGAGCTGTTGCACACCCGCATGAACCGCAAGATCGCGCCCGAGCGTTGGCGCCGGCTGTTCGACTACGCCTGGCTGGCCGACAAGCCGGATTATGGCCGCGTCGCGGTCGCCGACGGTCAATTGGTGGGCTTCGTCGGCGCACTCTATGCCGACCGCACGATCGCCAGGCGACCTGAGCGGCTGGTCAACATCTGCGCCTGGTACCTGGACAAGGCGCACCGCGGCCGGGGTGCCGGCAGGGAATTGATGGCCGCGGCGACGGCCAATCCGGACTGGCACTACACGATCAACACCAGCTCGAGCCGGACGGTCGACATCCTGGAGGCGGTCGGATTCACGGTGCTGGACGCCGCGCGCTACGACTGGCGGCGCAAAGGCCGCGCCGACCTAGCGGTCGAGTGGGACGCCGCCCGCATCCTCGACCGCGCGACGAATACGCAACGGGAGCTCCTGGAAGACCACGCAGACCTGCCGGTGATGCCCGCGCTGGTCGGCCACGACGCCGGCGAAACGCTGGTGGTCTTCGCCGTGACGCGGAAAGGCGACGACCAGCCCTGGTTCGACGTGCTGCACGTCGGCGACCCGGACCTGCTCGCGGCACACGGCCAAGCCGTCGCCGACGCCGTACTGCCCAGCGACGACGCGGTGCTGTCCGCCGACGCCCGGTTCTGCTCGGCAACGCCGGCGGGGGCCCGGCGCGTGACGCTGCCGGTCCCGCGCTTCGTCAAATCCGCCCGCCTAGCCGGCCACCACGTCGACCACCTCTACACCGAACTCCAGGTGCTGGGTTTAAAGCTGGATTAGGGGTGCTCAGTCGTCGAACGGCTCGACGGTCTTGTGCTGGCCCAACAAGAAGGCGTCGGCAACGTGTTTGAGGGGGGCGAGGTCGACGTCGGAGCGGCCGGCGGCGATCAGCTCGGCAAACCGGTCGTAGATCGCGCGGTACTCGGCCTCCGGCGCGGCGGCCAGTTCCTCGCCGTCGCGCAGCAATCGGCTGCCGCCGTGGGTCAAGGCCACCGTGCCCGCCGCGGTCTCGACCGTGACGTCCCAGGTCTCGCCGCCGGTCTCGCGCCAGTCGAAGGCGGCGGTGATCGGCAGGCCGTCGGCGTCGGTGAAGCTGAGGTCCGCGGCGATAGGGGTCGCGCGGTTGGCCGGGAAGGACAGTGTCGCCTCCCGCAGGAAGAACGGCCGCGGCAGCACGTGGGTGACGATCGACAGCGCGTTGATGCCCGGGTCGAACACCCCGAAGCCGCCCGGCTGCCAGATCCAGGCCTGGCCCGGGTGCCACTTGCGCACGTCCTCGCGCCACTGCACGTCGACGGCGCGGATCGTCGTGTCCGCCAGCAGCGCCTTCGCCGGCGCCACCGCGGGGGCGTGACGCGAGTGCCAGGTGGCGTAGAGCGTGCGGCCGGCCGCGTCGGCCTGCGCCGCCAGGTCGTCGACTTCGCTCAGCGTCGCGCCCGGCGGTTTCTCCAACAGCACGTGCACGCCGTGGGCGAGAGCGGCGCGCGCTGCCGCGTAGCGCACCCGCGGCGGCATGCACAGCGCCACGGCGTCCAGCGCCGGGCCGTCGGCCAGCAGGGCCTCGATGGTCTTGAAGTTGGCGACGCCGTCGACCGTGGCGTTGCGGCTGGCCGCGGCGACCAGTTCGAACGCCGGGTGGTTCGCCAGCACCGGCAGGTGCTGGTCGCGCACGATCTTGCCGACGCCGACAATGCCGAGCCGGACGGCCATGGTCTGGGGCGCTACCGCATGCTGGAGAGGTTCGCGATCAGCGCGTCGTTCTCGCGCCGGATCGCCGTGGCGATTTTGTGCGCCATGTCCCGTTCGCTCTCCGGGCAATGCAGCGCGGCGTCGACCGCGCGATGCTGGCCCTCCAGCATGCCCTTGATCACTGCCTGCTCGACGATGCGGCCGACCTCCGTCGACTGCTCGGGCGTGAATTTGCCGTCGAGCAGGGCCGAGATCTCTCCCGTCGCCTCCTTGGCGATTTCCTGCAGCCGTTCCATGGTCTTCCTCCCCGCGTTCATTCGTCGCCCATCCTAGCGCAAGTCCGCCTCGCGAAAGCACACCGCGTCGAACTCGACCATGCGGCCGTAGTGGCGGCTGTAGTACCCCGGCACGATGAGGTGAGGCACCAGGCCGTATGTCGCAAGGCGGTCAAGCAATTCCCGCCAGTCGGGCTGACCGGCGTAGACCGGCACCAGCGAGCACTCGAGCTGCACGCCCGCGAGCTCGTCGAGCCGCGCGCCTAGGCCGGCGAGCACCTGCGCCTCGTAGCCCTGGGTGTCGGACTTGAGGAAGGCGCGGTCGTCGGCACGCACATGCTCGGCCCAGACGTCGGCGAGCGCCACCACGTCGACCGTCTCCGTGCCGACGAAAGTGGCGCTGTCCATGTGGCGCCGGGCCTCCGCCGTGAACGGCAGCAGGGAACTCATGTCGCTCTCGGGCGAGACGTTGAGGGTCAGGGTGCCGGCGGCGGCCCCCACCGCGGCGCGCGGCGCTGTCTGCCAGTCGGGGTCGGCGGCGGCGGCCTGCGTCAGCGCCGCGTGGGCCTCGGCGCCTGGCTCGAACGAGACGATGCGCCCGCGGAACCCGGCGTGCCGCAGGCGCGTCGCGTACTGGCCGGCGTTGGCGCCGACGTCGAGCACGCAGGTGACGCCGTGGCGCGCCAAGAGGTCGACGAGCTGCGGCCAGTGAGAGGTCGTCATGGCGCCCGACCCTGCCGTCACGCCCACTGCCGGCGCAAGGCCGCGAAGGCGATCAGGCCCAACGCCGAGCCGGCGCCGCAGGCGGCGAACGCCGCCCACCAGGCGCCGACGCTCTCGCCGCCGGCGGCGTCGAGGGTCAGGCCCATGGCGAGCGGCCCCAGCATCGCGCCGGCGAAGCCGATCGTCGCGTGCACCGCCATGGTGGCGCCGCGGTAGCCGTCCGGCGCGGCGGCGACGGCGCCGGCGGTGATCGAGGCGGAGTCGCCCGTGACCAGCACGTTGTAGGCCAGCGCCAGCGCGATCACCGCGGCGAGGGGCCAGGTGGCGGAGAGCCCGACGACGGCGGCGGTCAGCACCGACAGCGCCATGATGCCGGCGATCACGCGGCCGCGGCCGAAGCGCACCGCCAGCTCGTTGCCCAGCACGCTGGCCGGCAGGCCGCTGAGCCCGATCAGCGCCGCCCAGCCCGCGGCGGTGAGGAGCAACCCGTCGGGCCGCTGCGCCGCCGCGAAGGCCAGGAACGCGACGATCCAGGCGCGCAGGGCGAACAGCTCCCAGCAGTGCCCGGCATAGGCCAGCACGAAGGCCATCGCCGCGCGGGTCTTAAGGACCGGCCGGAAGTCGAGGAGGGCCGTGGTCGGCCGCGTCACGTGCGGCGCCGGCCCGCGGGTCGCCCCCGCCACGGCGACGCCGGCGACGACCGGTCCCAGCGCCGAGACGGCGAACGCCGCGCGCCAGCCGACCGTCGCGGCGGCGTCCGCCAGCACGTACGACACGCTGACGCCGATGGCGAAGGTGGCGGTGTAGAAGGAGATCGCGCGCGACTGCTTCGGCCCCGTGAAGCGGTCGCTGAGGATGCGCAACCCCGGCATGTAGGTGCCGGCGAGACCCACCCCGAACGCCGCGCGCCACAGCATGGCGGACCCGAAGCCGTCGGCGAGCGCGGCGAAGCCCACGAGGCTCGCGATCGTCACGACCAGCCCCGCCGCGTAAACCTTCCGGGCGTCGACCCGGTCGGTCAGCGGTACGAGGATCGGCACGGCGAGCATGTAGCCGGCGAACACGATGCCGCCGATCCAGCCGGCCTCCGTGTTGCTCAACCCCCAGGCCGCGCGCAGCTCGGGCAGCAGGGCGGCGAAGGTGCTGAAGCCCGTCATCGCGCCGACATGGGCGAGGCACAGCGCGGCGATGAGGCGAACGGAAGACACGGGGGTTTGGGTTCGGTGCGCGGCGCGGGGCGGCGCCTCTCAGGGCCTCGCGCGGCCTCACCCGTCCGGGCGGGTCGCCTGCATCGACGGGCGTTTGGCGAAGTCGGCGTACCAGGCGGCGAGCCGCGGGTGCTCGGGGCGCCAGTCCTCGAAGGCGAAGCGGAAGTCGAGGTAGGCCAGGAAGCAGCCGAGCGCGATCGCCGCGGCCGGGGCCGGCGCGTCGGCGGGCGCGCGCTCGGGCGACCGCCTCCAGCATGTCCAGCGCCGCGCGCACCTTCTTCGCCTGGCGCAGGTCCCAGCCGTCCCAGCGCTTGTCCTCGGGCCGCATGCGGCCCTCGACGACGCGCAAGACGGCGGCGTCGGTAGTGCCGTCGATCAGCGCCACGCCCTGCGCCACGTTGCGCCGCTCGGCCGGGTCGGCGGGATAGACCTGGCCGCCCCCGGCCAGCGCGTCGAGATGCTCGACGATCAACGCGCTCTCGATCAGCACCGGGCCGTCGTCCCGCTCCAGCGCCGGCACCTTGAGGAGCGGGTTGGTGGCGCCGAGGTCGGTGTCGGCCGCCCACGGATCGGTCGGCACCAGCTCGATGCGGTCGGCGAGGCCCAGCTCATGGGCGGCGACCAGCACCTTGCGCACGAACGGGGAGGTCTTCGAGTAGCGGAGTTTCATGGTGGGTCCGGCGGTCAGGGGTGGCGGGGCGCGCAGCATAGAGCGCGGGACGCGGGCTTCAAGGCCGCACGCGCCGACTTCACGCGGCAGACCGTCACGCGGCAGACGATCACACGGCAGCCCGTCACGCGTCCGGGCGGGTCGCCTCCATCGACGGTCGCATGCCGAAGTCGCTGTACCAGCCGGCGAGGTTCGGGTGCGCAACGCGCCAGTCCTCGTCGGCGAAGCGGAAGTCGAGGTAGGCGAGGAAGCAGGCGAGCGCGATCGAGACGATGTCGGCGTCGCGATTGGGCGGGCCGAGCGGCCCCGCCTCCAGGATGTCGAGCGTGGCGTCGACCTTGGTCTTCTGGCGCGCGTCCCAGCCGGCCCAGCGGTGCTCCTCGGGCCGCATGCGCCCCTCGACGACGCGCAGCACCGCGGCGTCCGTCGCCCCGTCGATCAGCGCCACCCGCTGCTCCACGTGCCGCCGCTCGACGGGATCGGCCGGGTAGAGCGCCGGCTCCGCCAGCCCGTCGAGATATTCGGCAATCCGCGCGCTCTCGATCAGCACCGTGCCGTCGTCGAGCTCCAGCGCCGGCACCTTCAGGAGCGGGTTGGCATGCCCGAGGTCCGTCTCCGCCGACCACGGATCGGTCGGCACGTTCTCGATGCGGTCGGCGATCCCCAGCTCATGGGCGGCGACCAGCACCTTGCGCACGAACGGGGAGGTCTTGGAGTAGCGGAGTTTCATGGGTCGTTCCGGCGGTCTGGGTGACTGGGGGCCGCAACATAGGGTGGGGATGGGGCGGTGGCTAGCGTGTGCGAGAGTAGCGGCTCTATTGAGAGGTCGGACCGCCGACAATGAAATGGCTGAGACATTCGACCAACCGCGTCGGTTCCTCCCCTATACTCGCAAATCTGCAGTCGATGTTTGTGGTATCGAAGATGTCCTTGATTGCTGGACCTCTCCGCCTCGTCAAGTGAGACAGTCTTGTTCTGCAGATGAATTGTTCTGGAGAGTAGCATGCCCCGTTTGAATGACTGCCTTCCGGAAGGCGCGGACGAACTACTGGCGCTAGCTCCTGAGGAGGTTGGTGCAGCAGTATTGAATTACGTGTGCGAACATGCTGCCACAGACTTTATTCCGGCAAATATTGCAGGGGAAGTGGATGATCCGTCTGGTCTTGGGCGTGGGCCATACGGTGCAAGAGCTGATGATGCAAAGCGTGCCGTGATGGCTGGATTTGCGTGGCTTCTAGCTCAGGGGCTCATTGCTTGGACGCCAGAGTACGGTCAATATTCAAACGGGGCGGTTATTGTTACGAGGAGGGGGCGCCAACACGCCGGGACCTCGAACCTAGACGCATATAGGCGAGCAACATCGCTATCGCCCGACCTCCTGCATCCAAATCTCCGGGCCAATTGCTGGCGCTCCTTCTTGGGCGGTGACTATGACACGGCAGTTTTCCAGGCATTCAAGGCCGTAGAGGAGGTCGTGCGTGATGCCGGCGGCTACACGGCGAGTGATATTGGCGTTGCGCTGATGCGCAGCGCCTTTGACAAGAACCGAGGGCCATTGACTGATCAAGCTCAACCTGAAGGTGAACGCGATGCGCTTGCTCACTTGTTTGCCGGCGCAATAGGCTCTTACAAGAACCCTCATAGCCACAGAACGGTGTCAATCACTGATCCCGTTGACGCTGTCGAGATGATTATGCTGGCGAGTCATTTGCTTCGTATTGTGGACGCCAGAAGGCAATCGCCGGCGGCTCACACGACCACATGAATAGCGCCGGAAACATGCTTCACTACGCAGACAATCTGCTGACATGGAATGAACACATACAGCTTTCGGCCACTTGTCGTCACGAGGCGTTGCACAATTGGGTAGCACAAGCGTCAGTCGAACAGGTAATCGATGCAAAATCTACTGCGGCAAGTTGTCCACAACAAATGATTGTAGATTCTTTACGGATTCAACGTATCTACTTATTTCCTTGAGCCCTATTGATTTTGTCGTGTGATGTCCTTGGCCCTGTCTAATTCCGTTTCTGTCAGCTTTGTGTACGATATTGTGTCGACGAGCAATCATGGCCGGAAGATATCCGAAATCATGGCCTTCAATCAGATCATTATCTATTCCGCACAAGACAAGGGCCTTCTTGACTTCACCCAAATCATTAAAGTTTGACCAACGATCCAAGTAATCAACGACGGACTGTCTAATCAATTCATCGACGCTCGTCCCCCTGTGTTTGGCAAGCGCGCCAAGAGAAAACTTCTCAGGTCGCTTCCGGTCTGATCCAGCGAGCGGGTACTTATCCACAATTTCTTGGTCTGCATTCGGGACTTTCAATATCAGAAGCGACCTGAGAAAGTCTTCTAGTGTCGCATGTAGAAGAACCAGTGCCGCCCTGAGTATATCTGTTTCTTTTACTTTCCGCCTGCCACGAACTGGTGGTCCGTAGAGGGAGATCAAGTTCTCAACTCGTTTTATGTTCTGTGCAAAGAGAGCAAGTATTTCCCGCATATCACATACCTTAACTAAGTAGCCAAATCACGTACCGATGGTGCATGTTAGGACCGAAATTGTCCAGCAATCGCCGAAATACGTGATGCAGATGACTATTTGTCAGTGTTGAGTGTGGCTTGGGTCATTGCGAATCGAGGTTGTTGAAAGTCAAAATGCTCGCGGTTTCTGTCATGGCCAGAGCCGATGTCTCGTTTCGGCAGTGGTGGCGGACATTGTGGCGCGAGGTACTCCCGGCCCATTGCCCCCGCGTTCACCCTTCGCCTCAATAAGATGCTAGCCTCCCCCCATGTGGCAGGACGTCGTCGACCTTCGGCAGTTCTACGACACCTCGCTGGGGCAGGTGGCGGGGGCGGCAGCATCGGGCTGGGGCCTCCCCGCCTCAATCGTGCAGCGGCAGGCCCTCGGGGAAGGTCGCCCAGCGGGGCGCTCGCGACACGAACACCGCGAAGTCGGGCGTGAAGGCGCTGGGGTCGTCGAGCGAGCCGGCGGTGACCTCGATGACGTCGTCGTCGGCCGTGTAGTAGACGCCGTCGATCTCGGGATAGATGAACAGGGGGCTGCCGCAGGTGGGGCAGAAGGCGCGCACGATCGTGGCGCCGCTGTCGGCGATCACCGCGTAGCTCGCGGGCTCCCCCTGCTCGAGGACGAACGCCGCGCGCGGGCCGCCGACGACGAACACCTTGTCGGCGCCGGTGAAGCGCTGGCAGTCGCGGCAGCAGCACATGTGCTTGAGGGTCGGCGGCTGGGTGTAGGCATAGCGGATCGCCCCGCACCGGCAGCCACCCGTGATCGGTTCGTCCATGTCGTGCTCTCCCGGTCCAGTGTAGCGCCCGCGTTCACCCTACGCCTCAATGAGATGCGAGTGTCCCCGCCATTTGGGAGGACGTCGTCGACCTTCCGCAGTTCTACGACACCTCGCTGGGCCAGGTGGCGCGGCGGATGATCCGGCGGCGCTTGAGGGCGCTGTGGCCGGACGTGCACGGGCAGAGCGTGCTGGGGCTGGGTTACGCCACGCCCTACTTGCGGCCCTTCCAGGCCACGCCAGCGAGTCCCGGAACTGAAACATGGATTTGGGGGTTTCTCCAGACGAGAACCGCCCGATTCCTAGGTTCACTTCTTTGAGTGCGCTATCGGCGTACTTAGGATCGTGTGAGTTCCGGCAAATTCCCTAACCTGCAATAGCCGGCATCCGATCCTGCCGGTGTCCTAGGAGTCGCTCTCGAGGTTGAACCCGAAAGCCTCGGCATGGACGTAGACCAGTTTGCACGCCTCGGTGTATTTCGCATCGTGAATGCGGCCGGCCTTGATGTAACCCGTCTCACCCTTGGTCAATGCCAGTTCCGGGCCGTCAGGCACCAGGCCGTCTCCCGATTTCGTGTAGAACTGGACGGCCATACTGCCTTCGACGACCACTGTCATGTCGTCGCCGGGATGTGAGTGCGGCGGTTCTGCCGCACCGGCGTCCCACTGCTCCAGGATGAAATGTGCACCGTCCGGCGCCGTCGGAGAGGTTTCCTTCTTGGCGAATCCGGGAACGTTGGGTACTGCAACCAGATTCGCCCAGACCGTGGATTCCTGAGCGCTGCTCTCATTCTTCATGATGTGGTTGCCTTGTTGAGAATGATGGAAAGTATGCGATCGAACCGACTCCTGGCCTCTTCCAACTACTGTCCCCATCTCCTTTGCCGGGATTGCGGCAATCGTTCTCCGGACACGTTTCTCGGTCAGGGTGCCTCGCCGCCACGCCAAATTAGCGAGAGTCTATTCGTCATCCGATGGAGGGACTATCGAGGCTTTGTCGCCTTTGGGTCCAAAGCGGACGCCAAAGGACGCTCCTGACGAGAAGCGGACATAAGCCGCCTGGGCGGGATAGGTCGATGCGTTGCACTCCCGTTCACCCTTTCGCCTCAATAAGATGCTAGCCTTCCCCCATGTGGCAGGACGTCGTCGACCTTCGGCAGTTCTACGACACCTCGCTAGGCCAGGTGGCGCGGCGGATGATCCGGCGGCGCTTGCGGGCGCTGTGGCCGGACGTGCACGGGCAGAGCGTGCTGGGGCTGGGCTACGCGACGCCGTACCTGCGGCCGTTCCAGGACGAGGCGCAGCGGGTCGTGGCGCTGATGCCGGCGCGCATGGGCGTGGTGCACTGGCCGACCGAAGGGCCGAACCGCACCGCCATCGCCGAGGAGGCCGAGCTGCCGCTGGAGGACCTGTCCATGGACCGGGTGTTGCTGGTCCATTGCCTGGAGTGCACCGAGCAGTTGCGCGCCCACCTGCGCGAGGTCTGGCGCGTGCTCGCCGACGGCGGCCGCCTGATGGTCGTGGTGCCCAACCGGCGCAGCATCTGGGCGCGCGCCGACCACACGCCGTTCGGCCACGGTTTTCCGTACAGCCAGGGCCAGATCCAGAAGGTGCTGCGCGAGGCCATGTTCGCGCCGCTGCAGACCTCGCGGGCGCTCTACATGCCGCCGCTCAAGCGCCGCTTCCTCTTGACCTCGGCGCCGGCCTGGGAGGAGCTCGGCGGCCGCTGGTTGCAGCCGCTCGCCGGCGTGACGCTGGTCGAGGCCTCCAAGCAGGTCTACGCCGGCGTCGTCGAGCGCCGCCGCATCGGCCGCCGGGTCTATGCCCCCGTGCGCGCGGTGATCCCCGGCTCCGGCCGCGGCAGCCCCCGCCAGAGCCCCCACGGCGACGACGCCCCGGCGTGAGGGGGCGACTAACCAAACGGGTTGAACCACAGAGGCACAGAGGCACAGAGAGGCCGAGCCGGGCGCGAGGCCGAGCGGTCTCGTCGGCGCCGTTTATTTGTTTTCAAGATATCAAACCTGGTTGTTTGTTCGGTTCTCTGTGCCTCTGTGCCTCTGTGGTTCAATGATCTTGTTCAACCACAAAGACATTGAGGGGCTGTGACGGGCGGCCTGTGCAGGCACGGTCCCTCTGCGTTCTCCGCGCTCTCTGCGGTTCAGACTTTTTCTATTGTGCTCACACCCGGCGGCTCATGCTTCGACGGGCTCAGCATGAGGTGTCTGTTGGGGGCTAGAGCGCGATCGTTTTAGGCGGAAGCGTAGCCGGCGTTTGCGAAGAAGGCGGCGCATTGGGTTGGCGGGAAGCGGTCGATGATGCGGGCTATGGCGGCGTGGAGCTCGTCGCTGGAGCGGGCCTGGGCCAGACGCAGCCAG
>Ga0209786_1000052_pt1 | contig 48767 bp, 44 predicted proteins | sample WorMetilvaeELBA2_FD_187405 | JGI IMG/M metagenome (GOLD analysis project Ga0209786, IMG submission 187405) | Marine gutless worms symbiont microbial communities from Max Planck institute for Marine Microbiology, Germany - Olavius ilvae ELBA.2... ...
GAAATTGCGGATGCGGTTCAAATGGGAACAGAGTTCTTGGCAATCGTGCTAGACTGGTGACAAAGGAAAAGTTTACTAATTTTCCTTATGGTGAGGTGTTTTTTAAATTGACACGCCCTTTAATGGGTGACCCCATTATCTTTGCCTGATTAAACCCTGTTTCAAAAACTTCGCAAAGCGCCTATTTTCCTGTGTAATCGATTCAACCTGTTTTGAGAGGAGGAAAGAAATGAACCGGTTAAACGTGTTCTTCGGGCTGGTTTTAATTCTGATCCTCGGGCCTATCATTGCCGCCCTTGTCATCATCAATCCCTTCGGCCCTTCCCCTCTAAACAAATACACCAGGAGCGGCGATTTAGCACTACCGGGGCTCAAGGCACCGGTGACGGTTCATCGCGATGAAAAAGGCATGGCGTATATTTATGCTCAGGATTTGGAAGATTTATATTTTGCTCAGGGCTTTGTGGCCGCCCAGGACCGCCTTTTTCAGATGGCATTGACCAGTCTTTTTGCATCCGGCCGAATATCCGAGCTGGCCGGAGAGAAAGCCAGAGATCTAGACATCAGAATGCGAACGTTGGGCTTCTACCGGAACGCAAAAATACATGCCGCCTTGCTCAATGATGACACGCGAATGTTTCTGCAAAGATACGCGGACGGCGTCAACGCATTTATCCAGACACGCCCGCAAGATATTCACCTGGAATTCAAGCTGGCCGGCATCAAACCCACCCCCTGGCAGATTGCGGACTCATTGGCGATTTTATATTACATGGGGTGGAATAGCGCGGCCAACGTCAGATCTGAAGTCATCACCCAGATGCTGGTTGAAAAGCTTGGCGCGGCCAAGGCGGCCGAGATTTTTCCCCTCAACATCAACCCAGACGACGAGTCCCGGTCAGATGCTGCTACTCCCGATCCATCTATTCAAACAGGCCAACTGGGTATTGAGTTCAATCAACGCCTGCTTTCTTATTTCGATGACATCCCGCTGAAGATTGGAAGCAATATCTGGGCAACCGGTCCGGATCTTTCGTCCGGCGGGAAACCCATTTTGGCCAACGACCCCCACCTGGCGGCCACGATCTTGCCGGGTCCCTGGTACCCTTGCGGTTTGATCACACCCGATGCGCGGGCAGTCGGGGTAACCATTGCCGGCACCGCCGGGATGGTCGTCGGTCGGACCAACCATATGGCCATTGGAATAACCAACGCCTACGGGGACACCCAGGATCTTTACATCGAAACGGTGGATCCCGCCAATCCGCAAAACTACCTTGAAGGCGATCAATCCGCACCGTTTTACGTGATCGAAGAAACGCTCAAAATCAAAGACAATGCAGCTCCCGGCGGATTTCGGGAAGAGAAGATCAAGATCCGGCTGACCCGCCGGGGCCCGGTCATCTCCGGTATCATGCCCGGATTGAAAACCGACAAGGTAATATCGCTGAGGTGGTCTAGTTTCGAAGCCATGGGACCTACTTTAGGCTTTGAGCGCGTCCTGAGGTGTCGCACCATAACGGAGTTGCGTCAGGCGCTGCAAGATGTCAATCAAATCGCCTTGAATGTTGTTTTTGCCGATTACCGGGGGAACATCGGCTGGCAGACCACCGGCAAGCTTCCCATCCGCACCCAGGGTGAAAGTCTGGTCCCTTACGCGGTCAAAGACGGAAAGGACAACTGGACCGGTTGGATACCGTGGCAAGCGATGCCCCACGCCGTCAATCCTGACCGCGGCTGGATCGGCAACTGCAACCACATGACCGTCCGCCGGGATTACCCCCATCACTACACCACCTATGCTGCGGCGTCCTATCGATATCGGCGTCTTATCGAGCTGCTGGATACTCCCGGCAAAAAATCGGTGGACGATCATTGGCAATTCCAAAGCGACGCGGTCAATCCGATGGCCGCAAAAATTGCTCCGGTCATGGCCCGGGCGCTGTTGGCCCGTGAGGACACCCGCAAGATGGGCCGGATTCTCTCGGCATGGGATTTCATCGACCATCCGGACCAGGCCGCTCCAACCGTATTCCAGGCGGTGTACCGTCATTTCGCGATGCTGGTTTATACCGACGAACTGGGCGAAGTGCTCGCTAGAACCATGCTCGAAAGCTGGTATTTCTGGCAGGAGCGGCTTCAACAAATGGTGCTCAATGGCAACTCTCCCTGGTTTGACAACGTCACCACCCGGGACACAAAGGAAACCCGGGACGATCTCTTCCATCAGGCGGCCATCAACGCCGCCGAAGATCTGGCGTCTAAATTCGGGGATAATCCTGCCAAATGGCTATGGGGCAAAGTTCATGTGTTTGAGTTTGTCAGCCCCATCCGGCGCTCGGGACCCGGCAAGGAATGGCTGGGCGGTGGCTCCTATCCGTCCCCCGGTTCCGGAGAAACCCTTTGGCGGGGAGTCTACGATTTCTACGCGCCCTTTAAAATTACGATCTCAGCGTCCCTGCGCATGGTAGCCGACCTGGCGGATCCCGATAAAATTGTGGCGGTTCTGCCCGGCGGTGTCGCCGGCCGGCAATTTGATCCCCACTTCACCGACCAGGTCAAATCGTTTATGGCCGGCGAAAAGGTGCACTGGTGGTTCAGCGATAACGCCATCAAGGAACACACCCAGCACACCCTGAGTTTGAATCCGCAGTAGAAACGTAAACCGGTTCGGTGATCTAGCGTTCCAAGGACGACCGCCTGAAAAAATACGTCGATGCCCTGGAGTGGCCCCGCTAACCCGAACAATTCATGAAATCTTTTCTACACTATGGGTAAATTTATGGAATTTTAGGTACTTGAACCGAAAGTACAGCAGAATCGGCAGGGCGAAGACGGTAACCTTTGATTTTTTACAGAAAAGCAGAAAAGATTTCACCCTTTGGGCGCTCCCTGAGGAATCCATTGGCAAGGCACTCAAGGGTGAAGCCGTAGTCAACCTACTGCAAATCCTTGATAACGCAGCCAATGGATTCCTCAGGGAGCGTGAAATATCCGGGTTAAAGGACGTCGGGATATGCAAGCACTCTCGGTTATGAATACCCATGTACCCAACACGGGCGAACAGGCAGACTTCGCCATAGTGGTCTATGGCTGCGACTGCTGAAAGGATCCGCTATTACCGGTATTACAGCGACGCGGCCAGGGGCAGGCGGCATAAATCCGGAGTCGATGACGACATTACTTGCCGGACGGACGGTCATAAAATATAGGCGTTGACAATGCCGGGCGCCGATGCGATGAGTTTATCCAGAGAAGAGGGCCTCCCCCGCCCCAAGATGTTCTGTTTTCTTTCGCAGATTATACAATTCTACTCATTCCATAGGGCCCGCTTTCAATCTTTTCCGTTGTTACCACGTTGTCGGACGCCGTCCACCGGATGCCCCTGTTTTACCTGAATCTTGATTGAAACTTAAAATGAATATGGACACACGTTATCCATTCCAAATGGTATACGAACGCCAACGTACCGGAGTCATCGGAATCGGTATCGACTTCGAAGATAACCGTCCTGTCTAGTACCGATAGCGATCCCGACCCCGAGCATCTATGGGTGCGCATTCTCTCGACACGGTGTTGTGTTGACAGAAACACGCTTTACGTAAACGGAACATATCTTTGGCAACGGCTATAAATTTGATGGATGACAAACTTTAAGTCGTTCGCGGGATAATAAAGGAGGAGAATATGGCGACCCAACCGGTGACGCAACGAGATTCTTTCACAAGCAAGATAGGAATTATTGCAGCCGTGGCTGGTTCGGCTGTCGGGCTCGGTAATATTTGGAAATTCCCATATATTACGGGTGTTTTTGGCGGGGGCGCGTTTGTTCTGGTGTATTTGATATGTATCGCGCTAATTGGTCTGCCGGTGATGTTATCCGAATTTATAATCGGTCGCAAAGCCCAAAGAAACGCGGTGGGTTCATTTAAAAAACTGGCGCCGGGAACGCTCTGGTTTATGCCCGGAATAATGGGACTTGTGGCCGCATTTATGATCCTCGCCTTCTATGGCGTGGTTGCCGGATGGACACTTGAATACTTGCTAAAATCTGTTCTCAACGCGTTTGCGGGGAAAAATCCCGCCGACTTGGAAGGCATGTTCGGGGGCTTCATCAGCCAAGTCACCAAGCCGATCATTTGGCAATGTGTATTTATGGGATTAACCGGTTGGATTGTCCTGGCCGGCATCAAAGGCGGTATCGAGAGAGCCTCTAAATTACTAATGCCGATTTTGTTGATGATCATCATTATTCTCGATATTCGCGCGATCACCCTTCCCGGAGCCGCGGAGGGTTTAGCTTTCCTGTTCAAACCCGATTTTTCAAAGCTGTCTGCCGAAGGGATGCTGAGTGCATTGGGGCATGCGTTTTTTTCACTCAGTTTAGGTATGGGTACCTTAATTACCTACAGTTCTTACATGGGCAAGCGAGAGAATCTTGCGACCACCGCAGTGCAAGTAACCGTTGCCGACACGGTTATTGCTCTATTGGCCGGAATTGCCATATTCCCGGCGGTATTTGCATTCGGAATTGAGCCGGGAGCGGGACCGGGCCTGGTTTTTATAACCCTGCCCAATGTATTCCAGCAAATGCCCGGCGGATATTTCTTTTGTTTGCTGTTTTTTTTATTGTTGGCCGTTGCGGCGTTGACATCATCCATATCCATTCTCGAAGTTGTGGTTGCCTACTTTGTGGAAGAGCTCAAACTTGGAAGGCGGGCTGCCACCATTATGGCTACGATCGCCATCACAATCGCGGGAATACCCTGTTCGTTATCTATGGGAGTGATGTCAAACGTGCAGTTTATGGGAAAGACGTTCTTTGATTGGCTGGATTTTATCGCCGCAAACATATTGCTTCCCCTGGGCGGTCTCTTAATTGTTGCCTTTGTCGGTTGGTATCTGGGTCGCGAAAAAACGGAAACGGAAGTTACGAACGAGGGTGAATTGAAAGCCGGTTATCTGCCGCTTTTCATGTTTTTGGCCAAGTTTGTAGCGCCGGTGGTCATCGCCATCGTATTCTTGCACGGACTCGGGCTATTCTAATTCCAATGATATAGAATCCACCGAACAAGGGACAGTTTAACAGGTACTGATGACGCAATAATAAAGTCAGAAAATAAGGAGAGCTAACAATGAATACCAGGAAAAAGAGCATTATCTCCGCAATGTTATTTCTAACCTGTTTATTTATTGGTGGGACCGCATTTGGACAGGCGATTCAGGTCGTGACCGAAGAATATCCTCCGTATAATTACTCGGATAACGGCAACGTCTTGGGATTCTGTACGGAAATTGTTGAGGAAGTTTTAAAACGGGCCGATTTAGCCTATTCGATTCAATCCCATCCGTGGTCCAAATCTTACGAGATGGCCCAGTCACAGCCCAATGTATTAATCTATTCTATCGGACGAAACGTGGAAAGAGAACCGTTGTTCAAGTGGGTCGATGTTATTGCCCGAACCGAGGTGTATTTCTTTAAGCTGAAAAGTCGCGTCGATATAAAAATCAAAACATTTGATGATATCAAAAAGTACAAAATAGGCGCCGTCCGTGACGATTTTCGGGCGCAATGGCTTATAAAGCAGGGAGTTGCGGATCAATTAAATTTGGTCCCGGATGACAGCCATAATATGCGCAACCTGTTTCATCGTAACATCGACCTTTTTCCCATCGGTGAACTGGTCGCATACAATATTGCCCATCGAGAGGGACGTGCGTTCAACGATCTGGAAAAGACGATGTATATAAAGGACATGTCGGCGGACCTTTATATGGCATTTAGTAGTCAAACGCCCGATATCGTGGTGGAAAAATGTAAAAAAGCATTATTTTCAATAAAAAAAGACGGAACATACGAAGAGATTAAATCAAAATACGCTATTTTCTATTTACCCATTTTTCAATTCAGAAGTTATTAGCCCGAACATTGCATGAAGATATTTATCTCAAGCGTGAATCGATGCCGGGTACCGCGGCAGGCACAAAGAGAACAGCGGGGTATAATCATTTATAACATCCCTATCAAAAGAAGGAGCTAACGCTATGATACCTGAAATCAAAAGGATTCTTTATACTACCGATCTTTCTCAGAATTCCGCCTATGCATTTCGTTATGCCATAAACTCTGCCAAAAAACACGATGCCGACATCATTATTTTACACGTTGTTGAGGAAGGGGCGCCTTTCTTTGAGGAGGAGCGCCGGAAAATGATTTCCGAAAGAAAAATATCCGAAGCGATGGATCGTATCAAAAAGCGGTTAAAGATTTTCTGTGACAGGGAGCTAAAGGATGATCCTGAATACGCCGATAGAATCCTGTCCATAGAGGTAAGCCAGGGCTACCCACCAGAGGAAATACTCAGGCAGGCGGATGAGTTGAGCTGCGATGTGATCGTCATGGGGACCCATGGAAAGGGCATCATCAGGCATAGCTTTTTGGGAAGTGCCGCCCAAAAGGTTTTACGCCGGGTGAGAAAACCTGTTTTTATTATCCCATTGCCGGAAGAAGAAACTGACATCACATTCCACGATATCTAAAGCGAAGTTAATTCCAATTTTACCTACCGTTATGAATCCTGGTCCGCTCGTTGGGTTTCATTCAGGATTTACGGAACGCGCTTCACTGATTCGACGGCCCGCATCAGGGCCGGCGAATGGGAGGTTCGCGGTAGATTTACTACATTCGGCTGAGCTCCCTTCGGCTCCGCTCCCTTCGGCAGGCTCAGGACAGGCAGGACAGGCAGGCAAACGGGATGCAGGATCCAGGATACAAGATACAGGGGTTAGGAGATTTGGAAAGCTGGATTCTGGATTCTCGATACTGGATGCTTGAAGTCAGAGGCTTGCCCGCCTTTGGCGGGTCGGATGTCGGATGGCAGAGGACAGCTAAGACATGAGGACACACGGGCCAACCCCTCGATCCCGCCGGGGCGGGACTCAGGGTAATCAGGACATAGAGGGCGAAATGCAAAACGATCGTCTGGAAAAGTACATATAACTTCAATATGCTGCCGGGGCTCTTTCCCCGAATCCCCCTCTCAGGGATTCGGGGAAACATACAGTTCCTTTGCGTCCTCTGAGACTCTGCGGTCATCGTTTCCATATGTCTGCAAACGGATCATATTCAGGGCAACCACTATCGCCTGTCTGACCTCTGACATGGACCCGATAGCCAGGGCATGCAACCGACCGGAATTATCGCTCTTGCCTACGGGTGTAGGTAATCTCCACCATCAGCTCTTCTTTGCCGCTCTTATCGGTGCCGTACATTTCAAATAGATGGGTATTGTCATCCACAATTTTTGTCACGGAACGCCAAACCATCGGCCCTCTGACGGGATCGTCACCGAGGCACTCTTGGGTAATGGTCCGGCCATCCGGGTCGGCTGTCCCCTCAAAATAGTAAATGGCGGTGCTCATTGAATCCATCCAGGTCGACACATACTTGTTTTTATGGTTGTCATATCCGGTAACGCCGATGCCGGTGAACGGAGCGCCCATCATGTCGCCAGCGAACTCCTGATGCAGGAAGCGTCCGCCAAGAACCATCTCTTGTTTACATGTACCGGTGGATTCCACGGGCGGCTTTCCCGCTTCCGTGCACGACGTGGTCTTTGTATTCCAGCTCCCCGTCATGCGGTCCAGCAGTTTGTGGGGGGTTCCCGGTGTTCCAAGCGTTTGGTAGAGTTCCATCATCGCCTGCATGTCCATCTTGCCGTCTTGCTTATGTTCATCAGCCATAACAACCTCCGTTAACATTAAATTAGATTTGCGAGACGTTGCTCATTTGATACGTTTCTCATTGAAGAAGACCATGAGAGCTGCCCAATCAAAAGGATTAGCCCGAAAATTGCATGAAATCTTTTCAGCACTTGGCTAAAAAGAAGCAAATTCAATATTTTACCGTAAACACGAGCATGTGAGCAAGAATGCCATGTGCAATTTCCAATATATTTAAAACTGACTGAAAAGATTTCACCCTTCGGGCCAAACGGAGACTTTCATGGCCGGCGTTATTCGAGGTTCGCGGTAGATTTACTACAGCTTCACCTCGAAGTGCCTTGGCCATAAAAGCCTCCATTTGGTGCAATGTCCGGGTTAGGGGATTTATTGGAATGCCTGCATGCTCCGCATTCAACGCCGCCTTGTTGGATTCACGACATTCAACGTGTGCCTTCCATGAGTTCATTCAGTGTATCTAAAATATGTCCCCACCCGGCTTCGTGGTCCTTTCGGGCTTCTTCATCGACAAACTTGACATGAGATAGCGCAACATGTGTTCTGTTATCATCTATCTTCGTAAAATTTAAAGTAACGACGCTGCCGTCAACGGATCTATGAGACACCCATGTGAACACCAGTTTTTGGGGACGTTTAATTTCCAAATATTCGCCTGTGTGCGGCAGGTTATCCTTACCGACATGCATAATAATGGTGAACGTGCCGCCTTCCCGCGCATCGTTTTCCACATCCGGTGTGGGCATGTCCGGCATGGGGATCATGAATTTCGCCAATATTGTTGGATTTAACCACGCATCGAACACTTTTTCGATTGGCGCATGGATTATTTTATCTATCTTCAGTGTTATATCCGTCATGTCAATTTCCTCCGTTTTTCAAAATGGTGTCAAGTCTTTCCAAACGTAATTCCCAGATCGATTTGAGTTCCTTGAACCAATCTTCCATCAGGCCGATTGGGTCCAAATTCGCTTCAATCCAATGGGTTCTTCCGATGGTCCTGCGTGTTATCATCCCTGCTTTTTCTAAAACTTTTAAATGTTTGGAAATCGCATTGAATGACATCTCGTATTGGTCAGCCAGGTCTGTGACACGGCTGGGTCCATGCTGGCAGAGCTGCGTTAATAGAGAGCGCCGCGTGGCATCGCTCACAGCCTTGAGAAGCTGTGTCAAAATGTGATCGTCTTTATATTCAACCATATGGTTGAATATATACACCTGGCGTTTCCTGTCAACCAAAAGGTTGCATAATTAATAGAATGATATTTAAATTACATGGAATTGGGACGGTGGGATTACTCTTACCGGCTTGGTTTTTTACAGGAAGCACACCGGAAAAATCAAAACATCACGTGGAGGTGCAAAGATGGAACTGGAAGGAAAAGTCATCCTTATTACCGGGGCCAACAGCGGCATCGGCAAAGCCTCCGCCGAACTGCTGGCCGAAGCCGGGATGAAGTGCCTGCTCACGGCCCGAGACGAAAAAAAGCTTGATCGACTGACCGAACGGCTGCCCGGTGCCAAGGCAGTCGTCGGCGACATGATCGATCCCGCCCTGCCGCAAAGGCTCGTCGACACCGCCCTGGAAAAATTCGGGCGGCTCGACGCCGTGTTCAACAATGCCGGGGTCATGAACATCGGCAGCATTGAAGAGGCCGACCTTGAGGCCCTTTGCGCCATGGTCCGGCTCAACTTCGAAGCGGTGGTGCGGATGAGCTACGTGGCGCTGCGGCACATGAAGCGGCAGGGAAACGGCTTTCTGATCAACACGTCGAGCCTGGCGGGCCTCAAGACCTTTCCGCACCTGGGCGCCTACAACGGTACCAAGTTCGCCGTAGAGGCGCTGACCGACGCCCTGAGAATGGAACTCGCCGGAAGCGGGGTGAAGGTGGCCGTGGTCGAGCCGGGTCGAACGAACACCCACCTGTTCGACCACTGGACCGAGGATCAGAAGTTTGACCCGGCCCAGGGGATGCTGGAGCCCGAAGACGTCGCCCGCTGCGTGCGCTTCATCCTGGAGCAACCCAAACAGGTCCTGATCCCCCGCCTGTTGGTGGTGCCGGCAAGGCAACCCCGGTAGGGGATAGAGCGGTTGCGTCTCAAGTATTGTGTTTTGCGTGATCACGCATTAACTGGCCTTCATAAAGTTCTCCGGGTTATTTGCACGCCGCCGGAGGTAACCGAACCAAAGGGGTCCCTCCGGAACATTGCCGCTCGACAAATGAACCACGGCAACACAAAGGACATATGCAAACACCCAATTCAAAGCATATCAAAATAGATGCCGCTGTGGCCGGCCCGCTGCTCATGCTGTCGGCCGCCCTGCTGTTTACACTGCTGAACGTCACCATCAAATCCCTGGGGCCGTCATTCCGTGTCTGGGATATCGGATTCTATCGTTTTTCCGGCGGCCTTGTGATGATCCTCGTCGTGTTCGGGCGCTACGGCAATCCCTTTAAAGGGAACGATGTCCGCCTGCTTTTGATCCGGGGGTGCACCGGATCGGTGGCCTTTATTTGCGTGGTGACCGCTATCCGGATGCTGCCGGTATCGACGGCCATGGTCATTTTCTATTCCTTTCCAGCCTTCGCCGCCATGTTCTCTTTTTTGCTGTACAGGGAGACCCTGTCCAAGGTTCACCTGCTCTGCATCGCCGGGGTGATGATCGGCGTGAGTGTCCTGTTCGACTTTCAGCTGGCCGGGGGCTTGCTGGGGCAGGCCATGGCGCTGATCGGCGCGGCGTTTGCCGGGCTGACCGTCACGCTCATCCGCGAGCTGCGGCAAAAAAACGGCCCCGTGGTGATCTACCTGTATTTCTGTACCATGGGGGTCCTTGTCACCCTGCCCAAATTCCTACAACAGCCGACCCTGCCGACCACGCCCTCCGAATATGTCATGGTCCTTGGCATTGTGTTTTTCTCTCTGAGCGCTCAATTGCTGATGAACCAGGGTTTTTTTTATTGCCGGGGCTGGGAGGGCGGCGTGCTCATGTCCAGTGAGGTGATTTTCACCGCCCTTGTGGGGATTCTTTATTTCGAGGATCCGGCCACCTGGCGATTCTGGACAGGCGGCCTGCTGATTCTGATCTGCGTGATTGCCATGAACCGGCTGCAAGCCGGGCATGGGAAAATTGGGGAGAACATGTTCGCGAGTGGACCGACGCATGGATCCAATTCAAATTGATACCGATTAACCGATGAAGCTATCATATATGAACATTCAAATGGGGGTTGATTGAACTGAAAAGAACATTAATATTAATTGAGAATTATTATTGTTTAGGATGAAGGGGCTTCAGTTGGAAAGCTTTAAAAAAAGATCTGAAATCATCATCCAAAAATTAAGGGATAATGGTCATAAGATAACGCCTCAACGGTTGGCTATCGTAAAAATTCTTGCCAAAAGTGAAGGCCATCCCAGTGTTGAAACTATCCATGTCCAGATAAAAAAAGACTTTCCGACAATGAGTCTTGCCACGGTATACAGAAATATTGTCTTACTTAAATCACTTGGTGAGGTTCTTGAGTTAGGGTTCCCGGATGGTAGCAACCGGTATGATGGAAACAGGCCCGACCCCCATCCACACGTCATCTGTATCAAGTGTAAAAATATCGTCGATCCGGACCTGGATAGCCTGGATGAAATGAAAAAAGAGGTCGCATTTGAGACTGATTTTAAAATTTTGAACCATAGGTTGGACTTTTTCGGTATATGCAGCAATTGTATGGCAGAGAAAGTTTAATGTAGTTATGGTGCTCCAAAAATGGTGCAAGGTTCTTATAAGGATTCTTCATGTCTCCCATTGTCACCAACATCAATCGATAAGTCCGCTATACCTAATCCGAAAGATGGGCACCGAAACACGATATTCACGGCTGCACAGCGCATAAATTAAGTCAACGAAAGGAGGAAGCATTATGAGTGAAGATAGCAAGTGCCCGGTAACGGGCAGGACAAGCAGACCCATTGCCGGCGGCGGCACGTCAAACCGGGACTGGTGGCCGAATCGGTTGACTCTTAACATTCTGCACCAGCATTCTTTAAAGTCCAATCCCATGGGCGAGGCGTTCAACTACGCTGAGGAATTCAAGAAACTCGACCTGGAGGCCCTCAAAAAGGACCTTTATGCCCTGATGACCGACTCTCAGGACTGGTGGCCGGCCGATTACGGTCACTACGGGGGGCTCTTCATCCGGATGGCCTGGCACAGCGCCGGTACTTACCGCATGGGCGACGGCCGCGGGGGCGCGGGGTCCGGCAGCCAACGCTTAGCGCCCCTCAACAGCTGGCCCGACAACGTGAACCTCGACAAGGCGCGCCGTCTGCTCTGGCCGATCAAGCAGAAATACGGCAGGAAAATCTCCTGGGCCGACCTGATGATCCTCGCCGGCAACTGCGCGCTCGAGTCGATGGGCTTCAAGACCTTCGGCTTCGGCGGCGGGCGCGAGGACATTTGGGAGCCGGAAGAGGACATTTATTGGGGCTCCGAGGACGAGTGGCTTGGCGACAAGCGCTACTCCGGTGATCGGGACCTCGAGAATCCCCTCGCCGCCGTTCAGATGGGCCTGATCTACGTGAACCCGGAAGGGCCGAACGGCAACCCGGGCCCGGTCGCCTCCGGCCGTGACGTTCGAGAGACGTTCGCGCGCATGGCGATGAACGACGAGGAGACCGTCGCGCTGGTCGCCGGCGGGCACACCTTCGGCAAATGCCACGGCGCCGGCGATGCGGCGCTTGTCGGTCCCGAGCCCGAGGGTGCCCCCATCGAAGAGCAGGGCCTCGGCTGGAAGAGCAGCTTCGGCAGCGGCAAAGGTGTCGATACGATCAGCAGCGGCATCGAGGGCGCCTGGAAGCCGAACCCGACCAAATGGGACTTGGGCTATCTGAGGGTGCTGTTCAAATACGAGTGGGAACTGGTCAAGAGCCCGGCCGGCGCCAATCAATGGCTGGCCAAGGACGTGGACGAAAGGGACATGATAGTTGACGCCCACGACCCGTCAAAGAAGCATCGGCCCATGATGACCACGGCGGACCTCTCGCTGCGCTTCGATCCAATCTACGAGCCCATCGCGCGGAACTACCTGAAGAACCCCGACAAGTTCGCGGATGCCTTCGCCAGGGCGTGGTTCAAGCTGACCCACCGCGACATGGGTCCCCGCTCGCGCTATCTCGGCCCGGAGGTCCCGGCAGAGGAACTGATCTGGCAAGACCCGGTACCCGCCGTCGATTATGAGTTGATCGACGCGCAGGACATCGCAGACCTTAAGGGCAAAATTCTTGCCTCGGGACTACCGATCTCCCGACTGGTCTCTACCGCCTGGGCGTCGGCGTCCACTTTCCGTGGCTCCGATAAGCGCGGCGGGGCCAACGGGGCACGCATCCGTCTTACGCCGCAAAAAGATTGGGAAGTCAGCCAACCGGCACAACTGGCGGAGGTGCTGCAGACCCTGGAGGGCATCCAAAAGGCGTTCAACGCCGCCCAGTCCGGCGGAAAGAGGGTTTCGCTGGCCGATCTGATTGTTCTGGGCGGCTGTGCGGGTGTCGAGCAAGCGGCCAAGAACGCCGGTCACGATGTGACCGTTCCCTTCACACCGGGACGCACGGATGCGTCACAGGAGCAAACCGACGAGGTCGCATACGCCGTACTCGAACCGGCTGCTGACGGCTTCTGTAACTACCTCAAAACCAAATACGCCGTATCGACAGAGGAGATGCTGGTGGATCGTGCGCAACTGCTGACGCTGACCGCTCCTGAGATGACGGTGCTCATAGGTGGCATGCGGGTCTTGAATGCCAACTTCGGACAGTCCCAACACGGCGTGTTCACCCAGCGGCCGGAGACACTCACCAATGACTTCTTCGTGAATCTGCTCGACATGAGCACAACGTGGAAGGCAACCTCGGAAGACGAAGACGTGTTCGAGGGTCGTGATCGCGCAACGGACGAACTCAAATGGACCGGTACCCGTGTCGACCTCATCTTCGGTTCGGACTCCCAACTTCGGGCCTTGGCGGAAGTCTACGCATGTGAGGACTCCCAGGAGAAGTTCCTGAACGACTTTGTAGCGGCATGGAACAAGGTCATGAACCTTGACCGCTTCGACCTCTCCTGATCGCAGCGTAAATGCATTCGAGGGCCTCTGAAGCTTATCTTGAACTGCACATCCGATGATCAGGAAGCGATAACCGCCACGAATCAACGGATGCTTTGAACGCTCACGGAGGCTGTCAGCAACATACGAGGGCGGCGTTTCAATACAATCTGAAACGCCGCCCTCTCCTCAGGCCCGTGCAGTCTGACGGCCGGATTTACGGAACGCTCTTCACATTTTCAGATTTACCCTGCTGCCGCTTTAAGTTCCAGCGCAAGACTGGAGCGTCCCGCTTCGATGACGAAATCCACTTCGTGGCGTCCTTGGACCGTCCAAACATACAGAGAGGCATTTTGCCATTTGGAACTCAAAATCGAGACTAGATTCTGTGCCACGTAGGTTTCTAAAAGAGCGCCGTATAGTGGATCCTTTTGCATTGAGGATGAGAGTCCCAACCCCGTCAGGTCGTTGGAGCAGCTTTTTTCAACCCGTAACTGGCACCCCGAGACATCCGCAGCCGACAATCGAAACCGCACAGCCGACCGCGCTTGACACCATTGGGCCCTGTGTTAAATTTGATACTTCGATTCGGGAACAACCTCGGCGATATTGTCGATGCTTCAGCAACAATCGCTTGTAATCAGGAGCTTTAGTTGAAAGAAGCCTACCACAAACGGTACACAGGCCACCTGAGCCGTGAATTCGAAATGCTGGTGTTCGGCCACGCCGGCACCCCCGTTATCCTGTTTCCCACCTCGCAGGGCAAATACTACCAGAACAAGGACTTCAAATTGATCGAATCGGTGGCCGGTCTGCTGGACAGCGGACGGATCAAAATCTATTGTCCCAACAGCGCTGATGCCGACAGTTGGTACAACCGTTCCATTCATCCCGCCGATCGGGTCAAAACCCACATGGGCTATGAAAACGTCATCCTGCACGACGTCATTGCCCAGGCCTGCGAGGAGACCGGCCACGATCGGGTGGCTACGGCCGGATGCAGTTTCGGCGGCTATCATGCCGTGAACCTGGCGCTGCGCCACCCGGACCGCGTGGGGTACACCTTTTCCATGGGCGCGGCATTCGATATCAAGCCGTTCCTGGACGGCTACTACGACGAAAACTGCTACTACAACAATCCGCCGGATTACATGCCCAACCTGGGCGACCCCTGGTACCTGGACCGCATCCGGCAGATGGGGATCGTGCTGGGCACCGGCGAGTGGGATTTCTGCCGCGACGAAAACGTTCGGTTGTCCAACATTCTGAAATCGAAAGGCATCGATCATTGGCTCGATGTGCGCAGCGGTGTCGGCCACGACTGGCCGTGGTGGCGGGAAATGTTCCCGGAATACCTGAATAGAATCATCTAGGAGAAATCGCACACATGAAAAAAATCGGAATCCTCTTCGGCCAGGAAAACACCTATCCGCAGGCGTTCGTGGAGAGGGTCAACGCCAAGCGACCGAAAGGCATCACGGCGGAGTTCGTGCGGATCGACAAGGTGCTTCAGGCCCGAGGCGGTGAATACGCGGTGATCGTCGACCGGATCTCCCAGGACGTGCCCTTCTACCGGGCCTACCTGAAAAACGCGGCATTTGGGGGCACCGCCGTGATCAACAACCCGTTCTGGTGGTCCGCGGACGACAAATTTTTCAACAACGCCCTGGCGGAAACCATCGGCGTGGCCGTCCCGCGATCGGTGCTGTTGCCCTCCAACCAGCACCCGCCCGACACCGATTCCAATTCCATGCGCAACATGGCTTATCCACTGGACTGGGAGGCGATTTTCGACTATGTGGGGTTTCCGGCCTACCTGAAGCCGTTTGCCGGCGGCGGCTGGAAAAACGTCTTCCGGGTGGCCGATCCCGAAGATTTTTACCGGGTTTACAACCAAACCGGAGACCTGGTGATGATGCTGCAGGAAGAAATCGTTTTCAGCGACTATTTCCGTTGCTACTGCGTCGATCGGCGGGATGTGCACATCATGCCCTACGAGCCGCGCAACCCCTCCCACCTGCGCTATGTGGCCACCCCGTCGGCCGAATCGGCCGATCTGATGGAGGCGATGGAGGCTGCGGTGCTGAAACTGAACCTGGCCCTGGGATATGATTTCAACACCGTCGAGCTGGCGATCCGCGACGGTGTCCCTTACGCCATCGATTTCTGCAATCCCGCTCCGGATGCGGACTACCACTCGGTTCAGCCGGACAATTTCGAGTGGGTGGTGGAGGCCACCGCCAACATGGCCATCCGGAGGGCCAAGGCACACCGGGAGGGCGTCAACAACCTCACCTGGGGCGAATTCGTCACATCTTTCGCAAAAGAGGCTTTTCCGATATAATGAGCCGAAGCTTGAATCGGAATGGCAAAAAGGAGCTCTATGATTCCCGGACCGCTGGATATCGAATTCGACCCGCAGCTGAGCACGGGCGCCCGAAACGCCGTGAACGTGTGCCTGCGGCTGCAGCCCGGCGAACGGCTGACCCTGATTACCGATACCGCCACGCTGGACATTGCCGCCGCGCTGGTGCGTGAAATCGAGAAGGTGGGTTCGCCCCACAGCGTTTACGTGCTTGAAGAACATGCGCCCCGGCCCCTGGCGCACATGCCCCCCGTTATCCTCGACGACCTGGAAACGACCCAGGTGAGCATCCTGGCGGCGGTGACCCAGACCGGCGAGCTGCCCACCCGCCGGGAGATGATAAACGTGGTCAACCGACGCAAAATCCGCCATGGGCATATGGTCAACATCAACCGGCAGATCATGCTCGAAGGCATGGGCGCGGATTTCATCAAGGTGGACGAGCTCAGCTCGAAGCTTGTGGCGAAGGCACGCCGGTCGCGCTTTGTCCGGGCCAAATCCAGGGGCGGCACCGACATCGAAGCCGAGCTGTCCCCGTCGCTGAAATGGCTCAAGACCAGCGGCATCATTTCCCCGGACAAATGGGGCAACCTGCCCGGGGGGGAGATATTCACCTCTCCGTACAAGGTCAACGGCGTTTTCGTGGTGGACGGGGTGGTAGGCGACTATCTGTGTGCGAAGTACGGCGACCTGGGCGAAACGCCCCTGACCATCGACATCGTCGACTCACGCATCAAACACCTGGATTGCGAAGACAAGGCCCTGCTGGACGAATTTGCCCGCTACACCGCCACCGATGAAAACAGCGATCGGGTGGGGGAGTTCGCCATCGGGACCAACATCGCCGTAAAAAACATCATCGGCCACATCCTTCAGGACGAGAAACTGCCCGGCATTCATCTGGCCTTCGGCCACCCGTACCCCGAACACACCCATCAGACCTGGGATTCGAATACCCACATCGACTGCGTGGGTCGGGATTTCGACATCTGGCTCGACGACGAGCAGGTGATGAAAGAGGGTCGCTTCCAGTTAAACGGCCACCACTGAAACGGGCTCGGCATCAAACCCGACCGGATGCGGCCGACACCCGTCCCGGCCAATGCCGACTTTCCCGGCACACAGCATGGGATGCGAGTTTCCGGTGCCGCAACATCGTCTGACAATCCTATAGCGATTGCCAGAATTGCATTCCGATTCCTTTTACGATCAATCTATCACCGCAAATGCGCAGAGGTCGCAGAGGCGATTTTAATTTTGAATTTCGCTGCCCTTCGAGAGCCTCCCTTCGACAGGGCTCAGGATAAACATGACAGGTAGGCAAACGGGATGCAGGATCCAGGATACAAGATACAGGGGTTAGGAGATTTGGAGAGCTGGATTCTGGATTCTCGATACTGGATGCTTGAAGTCAGAGGCTTGCCCGCCTTTGGCGGGTCGGATGTCGGATGTCGGATGGCAGAGGACAGCTAAGACATAAGGACACACGGGCTAACGGACAGGCCCTTCGACAAGCTCAGGATAAACAGGACATAGAGGGCGAAATGCAAAACGATCGTCTGGAAAAGTACATATAACTTCAATATGCTGCCGGGGCTCTTTCCCCGAATCCCCCTGATTCGGGGAAACATACAGTTCCTTTGCGTCCTCTGCGACTCTGCGATCATCGTTTCCATATGTCTGCAAACGGCACATATTTAGGACAACCACTAAATCAGGATATTTCACCCGGAGGGCGCTCCCTGAGGTGTCCTTAGGCAGTTTTATCGAGGGCTTGCAGCAGATCGACAACGGCTGCGCCCTTGAATGCCTTGCCAATGACCACTTCAGGGGCGTGGCATATCCGTGCTAAAAACCGCAGTGGGTGCAACATGAACACGACCGCCGCTTTGCCCAGCCTGGAACAGGCCCTTGACGAATTGGATGCCCTCGAAAAGCGCTACGACGAAGGCACCCGGATTGCCCAGACGCGGCGCGCCCTGGATAAAAACGCCCGGATCGCCGCCGACGCGGAGGTAATCCGGCGCTATTACCGGGAGCTGGCCGACCGCGGGCTGTTCGTCTCCATTTACGGTGTCGGGGAGTTCCCGTGGGCCCTGCCGCTGCACCTGCCCCCCTACCTGATCGACCTGCTGCAGGTAACGGCCCGGGTGCTCCTTGCCCTGGTGCGCCGGCGGCTTGAATCCGACGGCCCCGGTTATCTGAAGCGACAAATACCCGAGGCGTGGCTCGACGACGAGATGGCCGAGGCCCTGTACCGCTATTACCTGGCCTGGGAACCGGACCTGGCGTTTGATGTCCTGGTCTACGGCGTCAACTCACCCCGGGGGACAACCTTCGATACCGTGCGCACCTCCGGGGACCACCTCTACGCCAAGATCCTGGAGGCCCAGAGCGTGGACACCTATTACGGGTGGCTGCGGGAGTGCATTCAGGCAGCGCGCCGCACCGGCGCCTTCGAAGGGGCGGTCTTCACCCCGCAGACCACACCGGAGGGGCGGCCGCTGACCGACGACGAGCTGGACGGTCAGGTGCGGGCCACCTACCGGGAGGGCCTGGAGCGACCGGAAGACCGGTTGCTGTTTCTGGACATCGACTCCGAAAACCAGCCCAGTGTCCACAACCTGGTACTGCTGTCGAAGTTCGTGGGAAAGGGGCATTCCGGGGCTGAAGCGGTCGTGCTGGACCCCCAGGATCTGTATTTTGACGGCGAGCGCCTGCACTACCGGCAGCCGGAAGCCACCGGGTCCATCGGCAAGGTGATTTCCCGGATCGTGGACCCGGACCTCAACAGCTACGTTCGCCGCATGACCGACGAGGGCAAGGTCGACGTCCTACGGAGACTCCGCCGCGTGTTTACCCGTCCGGATCTGTTCCCAGACCTGTCCAAACATCTGGCCGGCTACTACCTCGTCGACAAAAGCTCCATCACCGAGCTGTCCCGCAACACCCAGGTTGCCATGGCGCCCAAAACCTGGATCGTCACCGATGCCCACATGGCCGCTTACAGGGCCGAACCGACGCTCCTGAATCAGCTGGCCGTCAAGCCCCTGCACGGCATGAGTTCAAAGGGGGTGGCGGTGGCGCCCGATCTGGCCACGGTGGAGGCGCTCTTTGCCCGGGAGAGCGTGCTGGCCCAGGAGTTGCTGCGATCCACCCCGGTGATGCCCAATATCAACCCCGAGCTGGACGACCCGGACGCCGTCGCGGGCATCTGCTCAGAAACCCGCCTGCTGATGCACGCCGGATCTTCGGCGGTGACCGATGCGCCCCATCGAGCACGCTGCATCCTGGCCCTGAGCCGCAGCCATTACACCAGCGCCGATCCGTGTCGGAAAATCAAAGACGATCCCGCCGGCCGGGGATGGTTCTCCAACATGGGCGCCATCCTGGCGGTCAAGGGCGAGCTGGGCATCATGGGAAAGCGTGCGGCCGGGCTGGGGATGAGCCCGGTCTGCTGGACACCGTGAACCGCCGGTTTCTGTCCAACAAAGATGCGCCCGGCCGGCGCGCTGCGGACTTGACACGCGCACGGCAAAGGCTCATATTGGTCGCCATGGCGCACCGCCGCTGCCGGCAAAAGGGGCAGGGGGATCGCGATTTCCGACACCGCATCTTATTTCCGAGCTGAGTCTGAACCTGCCTTTTGATGGGGAAACGGCTTCCCCGCGTTTTCGACCGCTGCCAAAAAACATATAGAACATATCTCAAAAATGTGGATCGGGGTTCAGGGCAAGGCGCGAGGCGGCAAAAAAGCGGAGCATACACGGTAGTATGTGAGCATTTTTTGTCGGCTCGCAACACCGCCATGGGCCCTTAGACGCGTTTTTGAGATAGGTTCTAATAAATTTCCAAGGTACGGCCTGTATAGGAGCTTTCATGTACCACCCGAGCTTCAACATCGGCATCGAAGAAGAGTACCAACTCATCGATCCCGACACCTGGGAACTCATCGGTTACGTGACCCAGAGCATGGGCGGCGCCCAGGTCATCGCCCAAGAGCGGCAGCCGGGACCGGAGTTTGCCGGGCACCTGCAAAACGCCGTGCTTGCCGTGGGAGCGCCCGCCTGTGCCGACATCAAGGCTGCCCGCGACCACCTGGTGCGCATGCGCGGCACGATGCTCGAATTGGCCGCCACCCATCACTTCAAAGTCGCCGCCGCCGGAACGCATCCCTTCAGCAACTGGGAAAAGGCGTCTCTGCCGACGGCGCACTACCGCATTTTGGCCAGCGACGCCGAAATGATCGCCCGGCGCATGCTGGCGTTTGGCATGCACGTGCACATCGGTGTGGAAGACCGGGAGCTGGCCGTGGACGTGATGAACACCATGCGTTACGTGCTGCCCCACATCCTGACGCTGACCACCAGCTCGCCGTTCTGGGCCGGGCGCGACACGGGTCTGAAGAGCTACCGCAACGTGCTGCTGGACGCCCTGCCCCGCACCGGTATCCCGGGCCGGTTCCAGAGTTACCAGGAATTTCACAGCTATGTGGACACCCTGGTGCGCACCAACAGCATCTCCGATGTCAGCCGCATCTGGTACGACGTTTTACCCCACCACCGATACCCGACCCTTTACGTGCGCATCTGCGACATGGTGCCCGACTACCGGGACGCGCTGGCCGTCACCGCGCTGCTCCAGGCCGTGGTGGCCTGGATGGTTCACCTGCGCCGCAACAATCTGTCATTTCGCATTTATGAGCGGTTGCTGGTCGAGGAAAACAAGTGGCGGGCGGTCCGCTACGGGCTGGACGGCAACCTCATCGATTTCGGCATCGAGGCGGAGGTACCCACCCGCGACCTCATCCGGGAACTGCTGGATCTGGTGGCGCCCCAGGCGCGCAAACTCAATGTCGAAGATGAACTGGCACACATTCACACCATCCTGGAGCGCGGATCGAGCGCCGACCAACAGCTGCGGACCTGGCGCGACGCCGACCGCGACTTCATCGCGGTGGTTCGATTTCTGGTCCAGCAAACGGAGAACATCCCATGACACCGCGCCCCTCTCTGTCCATCGGCATCGAAGAGGAATACCAGATCGTCGACCCGGAAACGCGCGAGCTGCGCTCCTACATCACCGAGTTCATCGCCAACGGGAAACTGGTGCTCATGGAGTGCGAACTGAAGCCCGAACTGCACCAGTCCATGGTGGAGCTGGGCACCCCGGTCTGCAGCGACGTGGCCCAGGTCAAGGAGGCGCTCGCCAAGCAGCGCCGCTTCATCTGCCACCTGGCCCAAAGCAAGGGGGTCGAGATCGCCGCGGCATCCACCCATCCGTTCAGCAAGTGGATGGACCAGCCGGTGACGCCCTTCGAACGCTACCAGGGCGTGCTGGAAGAAATGCAACTGCTGGCCCAGCGCCTGCTGATCTTCGGCATGCACGTGCACGTGGGGGTCGAAGACCGCACCTTTGCCATCGACGCCATGAACGTGGCCCGCTACATGCTGCCCCACATCCTTGCGCTGAGCACCAGCAGCCCCTTCTGGATGGGGCGCCGCACCGGGCTCAAGAGCTACCGGGCCAACATTTTCGAAGACTTCCCCCGCTCGGGCACCTCGGATGTTTACCGCAGCCCGGCCGACTACGACGCCCTGATCAACACACTGGTCAACTCCCGCTGCATTCCCGACGCCAGCAAGATCTGGTGGGACGTGCGGCCCCATCACCAATACCCCACACTGGAGTTTCGCATCTGCGACATTCCCACCCGCATCGACGACGCCATCGCCATCGCCGCGCTGTTCCAGGCCATCGTGCTGTGGCTGTGGAAGCTGCGCCGCCGCAACATCACCTTTCGGGTCTACCGGCGCGAACTCATCGAGGAAAACCGTTGGCGCGCGGCGCGCTACGGCCTGGACGGCAAACTGATCGATTTCGGCAAATCCGCGGAAGTGCCCACCCGGGACCTTATCCGTGAATTGCTGGGCATGCTGGCCGAAGAGATCGACGAACTGGGCACGGCCGACTACGTCCGGCCCATCGAATCCATCCTGACCCACGGCACCAGCGCCGACCGACAGCTCCGCGTATACGAAGAGACCGGCGGCGACCTCAAAGCCGTGGTGGACCACCTGGTGGCTGAGACGAAAACGGGGTTGGCGTAACCCGCCACCCTGAGAGGGCATTCGGCTCGCCACTCTCAAACTGCCGGGACACTGCAGATCACACACCACCACCCTAGCTGCTCAGAGCGATTGCCGGAATTGCGCTCCGATTCATTTTACGATCAACTTATTACCGCAAAGTCGCGGAGTTCGCAGACTAGATATTGATTTTACACTCCGCTGCCCTTCGACTCCGCTCCCTTCGACTCCGCTCCCTTCGACTCCGCTCCCTTCGACTCCGCTCAGGACAGGCAGGACAGGTAGGCAAACGGGATGCAGGATCCAGGATACAAGTTACAGGGGTTAGGAGATTTAGAGAGCTGGATTCTGGATTCTCGATACTGGATGCTTGAAGTCAGAGGCTTGCCCGCCTTTGGCGGGTCGGATGTCGGATGTCGGATGGCAGAGGACAGAAGGCAGAGGACAGCTAAGACATGAGGACACACGGGCTAACGGGCTAACCCTTCGGCAGGCTCAGGACAGGCCGGCTAACGGGCCAACCCCTCGATCCCGCCAGGGCGGGACTCAGGATAAACAGGACATAGAGGGCGAAATACAAAACGATCGTCTGAAAAAATACATAGAAATTCAATATGTTGATTGGGCTCTTTCCCCGAATCCCCCTCTCAGGGATTCGGGGGAAAATACAGTTCCTTTGCGCCCTCTGCGACTCTGCGGTCATCGTTTCCATATTTCAGCAGACGAAATATATTTATGACAACCACTTTAGATGCTCCGGCACCCACCGCACGTCATGCCCCATGACACGGAGCAGCTGCTCGCCGAAAGTGGTTTCCCCGCGCATCGCAGATGCCAACATCGACAACGAGTGGATAACCATCCGTTGCAAACCGGATGGGCGTCACGTGCAAGGGGCCGATCGCCGGCATCCAAACCCCTTTGGCAAACGGACGCCGGAGTCAATGATCAGTGAAGACAAAGGGATCGTATCTTATTGGGGGATTCCGAATTGGGACATTTTCGGTATCGGGATCGCTATGGGTATCGGAATCGAGACAGAATGGCCAACTCCAAAGTCGATACCGATACCGATTCCGATCCCGATACCGATGACTCGGCATATTCTGCTGTGGCCTCTGGTCCGGGTCTCTACACAGGTCTCATCAGAGAGTGGCAACCGCCGATGGGCTCACGTCCCGCAAAAAGTCCGGTAGGGCTGGGCCGAAGGGGGCGGTGGCAGGTGATATCCGGACTGTTCCGGCGGATCCTGGTAGGGTTGGGACAGAACACCCAGCAATTTTTCCATGACCGTAAAATCGGACCGCTCCACGGCCGCCGCCAAGGCCTCTTCCACCCGGTGGTTGCGGGGGATGACCGCCGGGTTGTGGGTGTTCATGAGCTGGCGGGATGCCTCCCGGGAATCGGGTTGCCGTTCAAGCCGGGACTGCCAGCGCTCGAACCACTGCTTAAAATCCAGAGCCCGGAACACGGAGGCTTCCGGCAGGGAACCGGATGTCAGGTCGCGGAAGGTGTTGGTAAAATCCGCCCCGTGTCGATGCATGCAATCGAGCAGGTCCTTCACCAGGGCGAGGTCATCCGCTTCCTGGTTCAACAGTCCCAGTTTGGCACGCATGCCGGCAAGCCAGTAATGACGGAAGGTGTCTGAAAAACCGGAGATGGCCTCTGTTGCCATCGATACCGCTTCTTGCGGATCCTCGTGAATGAGCGGCAACAGCGTCTCGGCAAACCGGGCAAGATTCCACTGGGCGATCTGCGGCTGCCGGCCGTAGGCGTATCGGCCGTTGTGATCGATGGAGCTGAAGACGGTATTCGGATCGTAGGCGTCCATAAATGCGCAGGGGCCGTAGTCGATGGTTTCACCGCAAAGAGCCATGTTGTCCGTGTTCATGACGCCGTGGATGAAGCCAACCAGCAGCCAGCGGGCCACCAGGGACGCCTGCCGCTCCATGACGGCTCCAAGCAGGGCAAGATACGGATTCCCGTTCGCGGCCAGATCAGGAAAGTGGCGACGGATGGTATAATCGGCCAGCGTCCGAATCTCGTTGGGTTTGCCCCTCGCCGCCGCATACTCGAAAGTGCCCACGCGGATGTGGCTGGCGGCCGTGCGGGTAAGAATCGCCCCCTCCAGGGCGGTTTCACGGAACACCTGTTCACCGGTGGTCACCACCGCAAGGCTGCGGGTCGTCGGTATATCCAGGAAGTGCAGTGCCTCGCTGATGATATACTCCCGAAGCATCGGCCCCAGGGCCGCCCGCCCGTCCCCCTGCCGCGAATACGGGGTTTTACCGGACCCTTTGAACTGGATGTCGAATCGCTCACCGTTTGGTGTCACCTGCTCGCCCAGCAATATGGCCCGCCCATCGCCCAGCATGGTGAAAGAACCGAATTGATGCCCCGCATAGGCCTGGGCGAGAGGCTGGGCCCCCTCGGGGACCCTGTTGCCCGAGAAAACGGCGGCGCCCTCGTCACCCTTCAGGGCTTCTGGGTTCAGCCCCAAATACTGCGCCAGTGCTACATTGAAAACCACGAGTTCCGGCGTGGGCACCGGTACTGGATTCAGCCGGACGTAAAAATCCTCCGGCAACCGTGCGTAGCTGTTATCGAATTTCCACCCGGCATCCGGGCGGTTCTGTCCGCTGCTACTGGACGTCATAATATTCTCCTGCCTTCCGAATGATGTGTTTGACTAAAAAACATTGGGCTGGGATACCCGGAGGTCAAGAGTAAACGTGCACAAAACGAGGCCCCATAACCCAGATATTGCATGAAATCTTTTCAGCAATGTTCGGGTTATAGCGAATGTCATAATTCCGTTCCGATTGGATCCGCCGTTGCGGGCGGGTACGGTGCCCCGCCCCTACGACGGCTTTACGAATTCTGGAATGTAGGGCCGGTCACCGTACCGGCCGTCTGCGGTCCACGAATGGAACATATTTTTGACAACTGCTATAATAGTCAGGAGGTGAGCGCATCTCTCTGGTAAAGCGCCAACCGGAAGCGGTAGTTCCTCAGGGCTCGGCTGCCCTTCCTAATTTTGCCTATAGGGCTGCCCCATTCAGTTGATTGTTGGCAAAGGCGTCAATCAGTTGCCGGGCAATGCTGAGGGAGGGAGGAATTTTTGGCAGGTTGTTTCGGGTAAACCAGTCGGCGTGGGTCAGCTCCACGTCGTCTACGGTGATCTCGCCATCTGCGTACTCCGCTGTGAAACCGATCATCAGGGAATCCGGAAACGGCCATGGCTGGCTGCCGAAGTAGCGGACATTTCTCACGGCGATGCCCGCTTCCTCCCTGATCTCCCGTTTCACGCAGGCTTCGAGGTCCTCGCCAGGCTCAACGAATCCAGCCAACACGCTGTAGAAGGGCCGCCGGAACCGCTTGTTGCGGGCCAGCAGAATGCGATCGCCCCGAGTGACGGCGACAATGACGGCAGGAGAAAGCCGGGGATAGTTGACCAGGCCGCACTTCGCACAGACCAGCGCTCTCTCTTCTGCTTTGTCCTTGGTGCGGTGACCGCAGCGTCCGCAGTAACGATGGATGCGATGCCAGAATAAAAGATGGTTCGCCCTTCCGGCGATCCAAATCAGGTCTTCTGTCAGCAGACCGATGAGGGCTCGCAAGTCCGTAAACCGAAAACGGTCGGGGCACCCGTTTTCTCCACGAAGGGTCGCCCCGTAGCAACAGCGGCCGTTCAGTTTCCCGAGATACTGCTCGTTTACAGGCTCCAGGCGGGGGGCCACTAAATCGGCGCCATCGGGAATGCGGTGGCGATCATTCTCGATGCGGGTCAATAATTTTCCCTTATTAAATACAAACCACAGATCGGACATATCGTGGCCGGGTGGCGCCTTGAATTCCGGTACAAATTTCATTGATCGTTTCCTCGGCTAAAATTTATTGAATCCGGCTCAACGGGATGATTGCTTTTTCAGATCTCATTTATACAACCCTAAGGCTGTTTTGAAAATATCCGCCTGTTGGAACCCCCGGGGCATGTTTAGAGGACCTCTATTGGTTTAATTTTCGATTCGCTTTTTCAAGACTTTCAGTTTTGCATAATTTTTAATCCGTCATATCGTAAGGGCAAGCGGGAAATCCATCTGACGAATCATGATGTATTTAAATCAGGGATCGGGGTTTATCTCCCGTCATGCCGGCGAAGTAGGCTGTGTCGCAATTGGGATAGATGATTATCACGCGTGTCATGCCGGACCCCGATCCGGCATCCAGTTTTTTAACTACCTGTAATCACAATGGAGGAACACATGAAAGCGATAGTTACAAAAAGTGGTAGCGACGCGCAAGACGCCGGAGCCTTTATTTTGGAAGAGCAGCCAATACCTGAGCCGGGAGTGCAGGATCTCCTGGTTCGCGTCATAGCCATCGGGATGAATCCTGTGGATACAAAGGTCCGCCAAAGGTCACAGAAAGATAGCGTGCTTGGCTGGGATGCCTATGGGATGGTCGAAAAAACGGGCGAAAGCGTGACCGGATTTAAAGCCGGGGACAAGGTGTTTTATGCGGGTGATATCACCCGACCGGGGTGCAATAGCGAATATCAATTGGTGGATCAGCGGATTGCTGCCTTAGCTCCGAAAAAGCTCTCCCCTGAAGATGCCGCGGCCATGCCGTTGACGTCAATAACGGCGTGGGAAGCGTTGTTTGAGAGATTGGGTGTTGTCCCGGAAGCAGGTGCCAACGCTGGTAAGCGCATTCTGATAATCGGTGGTGCGGGAGGCGTTGGATCCATCGCCATACAGTTAGCCCGTTGGGCAGGATTGAACGTGTTTGCGACCGCATCGAGGACGGAAACCGTTGAATGGTGCAGGAATTTAGGTGCTGACACGATCCTGAACCACAGAAACAATCTCTATGAAGAGCTAAGGGCAACCGGAGCCGATTCGGTGGACGCCATCCTTTGTACGACTCAAATGGAAAGGCATTGGACGGCTATGGCGGAATGCATCCGTCCTCAAGGTCGCATCGTGCTTATCGATGACCCGGTAAATCCATTGGACATCACCCTGTTCAAATTTAAAAGCGTCACCATTTCCTGGGAATTCATGTACACCCGGTCCATGTTTGAGACGGACGATATGGCCGAGCAGGGGAAATTGCTTGCGACGGTGGCGGGACTGTTGGATGAAGGCCCCCTTGTGACAACACGACAGAAGACCTTGACCGGTCTGACACCCGAGAACATTCAGGCCATGCACGTTAAACAAGAGAGTGGAACAATGATGGGTAAACAGGTTCTTATTCTTTAGAAGTCCTTAGCCCGTCGTTAGGGGCGGCATCTGTCGAGACAAAATGCAGAGAAAGCTGCCAGAATTCCGGGAGTGAAAGAGACAAAACTATGCAAAAAACCATTCTTGTAACCGGGTCGACCGACGGCATCGGGTTACAAACAGCCGGGATGTTGGTCTCGCTGGGTCACAACGTCTTGTTGCATGGCCGCAACCCGGCAAAGCTTAAAAAAGTTGAAAAAGAACTCTCAGATCTACCGGATGGTGGACGAGTTGAAAGCTACGTGTCCGACCTGTCGCGCATGGCCGATGTCGATGCACTCGCAAAGGCAGTGGCAGTACAGCACACCCGACTCGATGTGCTAATCAACAATGCCGGAATCTTCAAGGTCCCCAACCCCATGACACCGGACGGCCTTGATGTTCGGTTTGCTGTCAATACGATTGCCCCATACCTTTTGACGAGGCGTCTATTGCCGCTGATCGGCGCGTCCGGAAGGGTGATTAATCTGTCCTCTGCGGCCCAGTCGACCGTCGATCCGGAAGCGCTGGCCGGACGGGTGCCGCTGTCCGACATGGCAGCCTATTCGCAAAGTAAACTGGCACTTACCATGTGGTCTCGCACGATGGGGCGTTCGCTGGGAGAAGACGGACCTGCCGTCATCGCGGTGAATCCCGGGTCGATGCTCGGCAGCAAGATGGTGAAACAGGCCTTTGGTGTGGCCGGCGGTGATCTCCGCATCGGCGCGGAAATCCTCTGCCGTGCGGCTCTGGCAGATGAATTCGCGGCTGCTTCCGGCCGGTATTTTGACAACGATTCAGGTCGGTTTGCCTCGCCCCATCCCGATGCACGAAATCCACAAAAATCCGAAGCGATTGTGCGCGTTATTGAGGCGGTCATGGCTGATATCGCACAATCGGACGAAAATCATTTTTAAAGCTCAGGCGGCTTTGCCAATCACCTTGTCACAAAAAACGCGATTGACCGCTTATTAACACGATACTATAGCGATTGTCAGAATTCCGTTCCGAAACCACCCGCAAGGCCCGGGGTCTGCCTTCCTTGAATACGATACCTGATCACTATTTTTTTAATTCATCCCTGATGGCCAATCCGATTTTTTCTAAAGTATAAGGCTTTTTTATGTATCGGCCGGCGCCCAATTTTTGGGTCTCTTTAACCTCATCTGTTTCAGAAAACCCACTGACGATAACAGCCTTCTGTTTGGGGTGAATTTCGATGATCCTCTCGTAAGTTTCACGACCATTGATGCCGGGGGCCATGATCATATCAAGCAATATTAAATCAACGGTATGATCCTTTAAATATCGCACAGCCTCTTCACCACAGGAAACCTCTTTAGGTGTATAGCCTAATTTCTCCAAAACATCGCATGCAATTTCCCTTTGGCTGGCCACATCGTCAACCACCAGAATCGTTTCTCCATTTCCTTTGTAATCCGGGATAGGTATTGGCAACGCTTTGCCTGGTATCTCATCTCTTGTTATGGGAAAGTACAGCTCAAAAGCGGTGCCATTCTCATCGCTGTTTACATTGACATAGCCTTCATGATCTTGCACCACATTCCATACAACTGCCAAGCCTAAGCCGGTTCCACTACGACCCATGGCTTTCTTCGTGTAAAATGGCTCGAATATCCTTTCGATCTCACTGGATGGGATTCCCAGCCCATGGTCCGATACCGTCAAAACCACATATTCATCAATGTGTATATCATCATAACCTTTTAAAGGCTTGTCCACATAACGGTTCTCAGTCGCTATCATAACGTTGCCGCTACCCTCGATGGCTTCGGAGGCGTTCGATACAAGATTCATCAAAACCTTGCTAATGTGCACGCTCGATCCGGAAATGTTGAACAAGCTGTCATCAAGGTTGGCATTGATCGACACTGTGGGGTGAAGCTGTTGGAGCCCATTCATCTCCGGTGACTTTAAAAATGTATTCACCAGCGCATTTAAATTGAGGATTTCCATGGGGGTGGCCACTCCCCGTGCAATGGTGATTAGGTCCTCGACAATCGCAGCGGCTCTTTGACCGGATTCTTGCATCGTCTCGATGGGTCTTCTCAGCTTGCTGTCTTCGGGCAAGTCCAACAATATCAATTCCGGGTAGCTCACAATACCCGATAGAATGTTATTCAAGTCATGGGCAACGCCTCCCGCTAAAAGACCCAGTGATTCCATTTTCTGAGACCGTATGACTTGGGCTTCAAGGCGCCTGCGCTCGGTTATATCCCTTATTGCCGCAATGTGAACGTCACGTCCTTGGTAATTAAAATTGCTTGCCGTAATTTCCGTTTGAAAGACCGTCCCATCTTTTTTTTGGTGATATCTAACAGGTACGTATGATCCTTTAGTGCGGGTAACTTTTTGGGTCTTTTCAGGCTCAGCTGAAAAATCTGTGTTTTTCATCCTCAGTATTTCGTCCCTGCTGTATCCATACAAATCAACAAATGCGTTATTGACCTCGAGCATATTGCCCGTTTCTATGTCAATCAATGCAAGGGCATCCGATTCCATTTCAAATAATGTTCGATACTTTTCCTCGTTTTCTCGCAGTGCCGCCTCCGCCTGCTTAAGCTCGGTGATGTCTCTCACAATCGCTTGCAGCACCTGTGTTTTCTCTGTTGCCAAACGGTTCAAAGAAACCTCGGCATCGAATTCTCTGCCATTTTTTTGGATGTGTTTCCAATAAAACCGTTGCGGTTTGCCCCTTAAGGCGGCATCCATCATCTCCCTTGCCTCTCTGTGCGATGGATATCCTTTAGGCTGTATCGGAGGTGAAAAATCCCATGGGTAAAAGCCTAAAATCTCACTTTTGCTTTCACACCCGAACATTTTCAGTGTCATCTGGTTGCATTCTTTGAACCTATAGTTTTCCAGTATGAATATGGAATCATTAGCGGCTTCAAAAAGTGTACGGTAACGGGATTCCTGATCAGAAGACGCCTTCGCGTCTCGTCCGTCGTTGGCTTGCATTTTCTCGAGCTCCTCGATCCTTTGTCCCAGATCTTTATACGTTGGTTCTACCGACAGTTCATCACCTATAGTGTAGTTGAAAGCGGGTTCCCTTTGATGCGTTCGCCGGTGCTCACTTACTCAGGGCTCCATTTTTCGCCGTCTTCTATATACGAGAATTGGGTTGATTTACCAGAGGCGTTTTGCGGCGGGGAGGCACCAGGGAGGCGCACCAACGAGAAAGTTCTTGACTGTATCCGGGTTGTGTAGAAAAGGGTAACACAACCAACAACGGCATGGCCGATAGGAACGCGCAATGAACCGCCTTCTCGTTGTATACCCCTCTTTACTCGTCGCCTCCGGCAGCACTGCAGCGACGTTTACAGCCCCGTTGTGGCTGTTTGCGCCGTTAGCGGCCTTGGTCGTCCTCGCGCTACTGGACGCGAGGGCACGCTGGACCGACTATCTGTGGCTCATCGGCGCCCTCCATCGCTTCGACCGGGCGAGGTATCGGCGTCTGATAGCTCCGTTCCGGCACTCCTGGTGCCAGCGTACAGTGGCCTATTTCGCCCTCCGTAAATTCGGACGAGGCCGCGACGCCATTGGTTATTTTCACACGCTTGGGTACCGCTGGTGGCACTTCCTACCCGACAACACCTTTTCATTGGGGTGTCCCTTCCTGCGCTCATCGTTCTACAAAGCGCTGTTTTTCGGCACCAAACGTCAGCGGCGCTGTTAGTACGATGGATCGTTACCGTCGATCGTCGCTTTTGCCGTCATCCAGCACCTCGCGCAGCTTCCGCGATAGCGCTTTTATGGAAAACGGTTTCTGAATAAACCCGCTGCACCCCCTATCCAGAATGTCCTTCGCCTGCCCGGTGATACTGTACCCGCTGGATAGGAGGATCGGCGCATCTCCCCCCAGCATTTTCATCCGATTAAAAGTTTCCCCGCCCCCCATGCCCGGCATGATCATGTCCAGTATGACAAGGTCGATCTCTTCTCTCTGGTTCTCGTACAGATCGAGAGCCGCCGGGCCGCTATCGGCGATCAGTACACGATAACCCAGTGTTTCCAGCATCGCTTGCCCAACCTCGAGAATCATGTCCTCGTCGTCCACCAGAAGGACCGTTCCTTTGCCGTACTGGATCTCGTGCAGTTTCGGTCGCATACTTTCTTTCACGGCCGGCTTTTCCGATGCGGGCAGGTAGATGTTGAAGGTGGTGCCCTCTCCTTTTTCAGCGGTGACATCGATGAGGCCACCGTGGTTTTTGATGATGCCGTAGACCGAGGCAAGACCCAGCCCCGAGCCTTTAGCCATGTCCTTTGTCGTGAAAAAAGGGACGAAGATCTTCTCACGGGTCGCGGCATCCATACCCACCCCGGTATCGGTCACCGAAACCTTTACGTATCTTCCCGGTGTACCCGCGAAAGGTCTACAGTATTTTGCGTCGAGAGTGACGTTCTCGGTCTGGATGTAGAGGTCCCCACCGTCCGGCATGGCCTGCCAGGCGTTCACATAGAGATTGAGAAGTGCCTGCCGTATCTGTCCCTGGTCACCTTCCACGGTCCACAGGTCTTCATGGTACTTCCCGTGAATTCGAATCTCCCTCTTGGTGCGGCCAAACATTCGGTTCTCGTGTTTGATGAGGGTGTTAAGGTCTATGGGCCGGACCTCGTACTTGCCGCCGCGCGCAAACCCCAGCAGTTGCCCGGTCAGTTCCACGGCATTCTTTACGTACTCTTCAATGCCTTTCAGATGCTCGTAGTCGGGATGAGAAGGGTCCTTGTCCATCATCATCATGGAGGTTCTACCTTGAACCCCCATCAGAATATTGTTGAAATTGTGTGCAATGCCTCCGGCCAGTGTCCCGATGGATTCCATCTTCTGGGCCTGGATCAGTTTTGCCTTAAGATTCTCCCGCTCCTCCTCCGCCCGCTTTCGCTCGGTGATGTCCTGCACCATCGACAGCACGCCGATAATACTGCCGTCGTGGCTCCTCAGAGGAGTGTTGGTCCAACTGCAGATGATGGAGTGGCCGTCTTTTGTGGTGTTCTCATTTACGCTGTGTGCCGTGATGTCCCCTTACAGCAGGCGTGCCCACACGTCGTCAACCGCCGGCTGGACCTCCCCGGGAACGATCATACCGTAGGGATGCCGTCCTATCGCTTCCTCCGAGGAATAGCCGAATATGCGTTCCGCGGTAGGGTTCCAAGTGACAACCTTGAAGTTACCATCCCACAAGATGAGGCCAATAGGCATCCGTTCGATCTGGAGGCGCAACCGTTCTTCACTCTCCTTTAGCGCCTCCCCGGCACGTTTGCGTGTAATTGCCGTTCCGATAATCTCGGCCAGGGTACGCAGGGGAAGAAGTTCTTTCTCACCCCAGGCCCTCTCGGAGGAGACATTGTCGAAGCCCATGAAGCCCGCCAGCCGATTATCCACCAGGAACGGAACCACTAAGACCGACTTGATGTTCTGAGCCTCCAACAATTCCTTTTCCGCCCGGGCTTCCGGCGGCAGCTCGGCAACGTTATTTACATGGATGTTTTCCCCCGTCTCCAGAATGTTCATCCACCAGGGGAACATGCTCAGGGGCAGACCCTGGAGGTTGTCGATTTCCGGCTTGACTCCCGGCGCACACCATTCGTGGGTATTGTTCATGGTGGTCCCGTCGGGTGTAAACTGGAACAGGTAAGCCCGCCCGGCCGAAGAAAAACGGCCAATATCCGCCAGGCATTCCTGGATGGACCTGTCCAGTTCCGTCAGCGACAGAAATCGACGGGAGGCTTTTGAAATGATCCGTTCCATGGCCGCTTTGGCGGCCAGGGCCTCCTCTACCTGCTTGCGTTCGGTAACGTCCAGGCCGACGCCGATCAGATAGGCCACGCCGTCATGCTCGACCCTCGCGCCCCTGAGAACATGGGGAATTTTGCGGCCATCCCTGGTGAGCAAATTAGCTTCCGTCTGCGATGCCCCATCGACAAACACCTTTTTGATTGTGCCCTGCATCCTTTCTTTTTCGGCTTCATCCAACAAATCGAGTGCGTTCATCTGCCGGATCTCTTCACCGGAATATCCGGCTACCTTTTCCAGATTATTATTCCATCGCAGTATGCGGCCGTCTTCCGCGATCATGCAGAAAGAGCCCGGCAACTGGCTGATCAGCACTTCCGAAAAAATTTTTTCGCGTAGCAAATGGGATTCGGCCTGTTTCTGTTCCGTAATATCGGAAATGCCGCCTACCCATCGTACGGGTTGTTTCCGGCGGTCCAGAACCGGCACGGCGTGGTCGCGCCAATAGCGCCAGGAGCCGTTTTTGTGCTTTACTCGATAAAGGTAGTAGATATCCTGTGTGACATTGCGGTGCTTTGCTACAGCGTCGGCTAATTGCGGGCGGTCCTCGGGGTGGATGAGTTCGATCCAGCCATCGATCGTCGGGGGCACCTCTCCGGAGGTGTAGCCCAATGCCGCAGCGACGTCCGAGAACCACTGCAAAGAGTCGGTCTGAACATCCCACTCATAGAACATATCGTTGGTAGCTTGGGCCACCAGTTTGAACAACTCCTGTGAACGCTTGGCGGCGGTAATCTCCGTATGCACCCCGACCAGTCCCAGAATCCGTCCGGATGCGTCGGCAAAGGCGTAGGCCCGCAGAAGGATGTCCAGAACCCTGCCGTCGGCGGCGTACATCCGAACCTCACCGCTCCATTCACCCCCGGCCATGATCGTTTCAAACACCTCACGGCCTGCCGTTTCGTCGCAGTAGAGCGTGGCCGGCGGGTCTCCGCCGATATCCCCGAACAATGCATTAAAGGCGGCGTTTTGGTACCAATGGCGCCCCTCCGGCGTGGAGATGCCGATGGCGTCCGTTGCACTTTCCACGGCTTGTTTGAACAGGTTCAGGTGATCCTCGGTCCTGTTTTGACCGGAATCCGCCTGCTCTGAAGTCCTTGCATGAATGGCCTGTTCGTCCCCGATTCCTGTTTTTGACATGATCCTCGGTTCTGTTTGATGTGAGTCGGGATTGTTCTCAATGAAATGTTGCCCTATCCGTATGTAGCACGGTGATTTAAATTTTCAAACGAATCCCCTCGGATCTCTGAGGGTCGCCCATTCATGGGCGTGTCAACAGAGAAAACACCTCACCGTTCGGAAAGTAACCTCTTTTTTCTTTACACACTTTGGTTGCCGGCAGCAACAACGCTATTCCTATTTGAACCGTTTTGAACCGCACCCGAGATATCCTTCGGTAGGAGACGAGGGGACATTCTAATGGCTTATAGGTTTATAAGTCGCATTTCAAAGCAAATCGCGTGATGAGAAGGTGAGGGCATGGGGCAGGGTGGGTAGCAGCTCACCAGAGGCATTTGTTGGCGAAGGCTTTGCCCGAGTGGAGCTTAAGGAGGGGCATCGGTTTTACAATCTTTTTTTAGCAAAGGCGCGCCCCGAAGGTGTCTTCAAATAGCGGTTCGAAATCCAATGCGTTTTGGCGACTTGAGTGATGCTTTAAGCTTTGTTTGCAGATTGCTCCAATGCTTCCGTTGCTGCAGCCGCATCGAATGGGCGCACACTGCCCTGGGCAATGCGGGCGGCAAGCGTTTTGCCAAGCTCAAAGGCCTCCTGGTGCTGGCTATCGGTCAGCTTTCGCAGAAAAAAAGCCCTCTGCCATTCATCATCCGTTAATTCATGGGGGAAATAGGCTGCAGCGTATTGGTCGACAACAAATTCACCGTTGAACAACATGGGCACGTTTTCTTTGAGCCATTCCGTGCCTTGATCGCAATACTGCCTCATTTCTTCGGGCACCCAGCCGGCCGTGACGATGCTGGCGCATGCCCTGGCCTTATCGGTCAAGCGGGGTTCCGGACAGCCCTTTAGTCCAAAAATTTCACCGGTCGGACGCGCCAAGCGGAAACAGGCACGTTCCATAAACACGTACATCAGCCCGGTGACGAAACCCATATGCACCGGGGATCCCAGCAGCACACCGTCGGCGTCTTTTATCTTTTCCAGTATGAAGGTCACGTCGTCGTCGTGGGTGCAAGGCGCGATTTCCGATTCCAGATCACCGTAACACTTCAAACAATTGGTGCAATAGCGGATATCGTAATCCTTCAATAGCAAGTGTTCCGTTTGCGCGCCAGCCGTTTCAGCCCCCTCAAGGGCCTTGTTCACCAGAGAAGTAGTTGTGCCGTTTGTACGATAGGTCGCGTTTAAAGCCAATACTTTCATGTTAACCTCACGAACGTTGTCAGACTTTTAATTATTAAGGGGTTCTCTATCCAAACATGATCGACAGCCATGGGCTATGTCGTATACTTTTTTATGCGGTACCGCTCTGCGAGTTCAATCCGCAGATCATCAGGCAGCGAGGTGATATATTTCTTGAAGCCTGGACACCATCCCGCATGCCAACGCCAGAGACGTCCCAATAAACTTTTAGGATTTTTATCGTAAATAGCTCGAAAATTGCAGCTCTCACAATCGTGTTTATCAGCCATTTATGTATCTCCTTTGATGAGTGTTTAATAATAATTGACTTCAAGCTTTGGAAAGTTTCCAATTTTTGTTTTCGACAATTGCTCAGATAGAACTATTCCATCATGCCGTTTGGATGTAAGTAAGGTAAAAAGGCGATCGAGATTGTTGATTACACGAGCAGCCACATCCTCACCTGGTAATACCCGGCCGTTAATGAGATTGAATACCTCTCCGTCAAGATAACCCAGCATGATATCAACCAGGTCTATGAGATCCTTCCCATTGATTTGATCATTTGCGAAAACCTTCAACATCTTCGCGATCCATTCTTTCATCATCGTGACGGTATCAATTATGTCCTGGGGTATTTGATCGGGTTTAATAGGATCAGAACTGATGAAACGGTGCAGGCCGGGATTTTTGATAGGCCATTCAACCATGTTGCGCATGAGCCGCCGGAAATTGGATAAAGGGGGCTTAAATTCATCTATCCCATTGGTCATCGCATCCCCATAGTGGTGTAAAACCCTGCGTAATGCATGCCATAGTAAATCCTCTCTGCTCTCGAAATAGTTATAGGCATTGGTGTGAGCACAGCCGATGCGCCGCGAAATCTCCCTCAAGTTGACCTGTGTAGAGCCCCCTCGTTCCGCGACCAACTCAAGAGTTGCCTCGATGTAACGTTCGGCTGTTGGGCCCGTTCTATTTTTCTTCACCATGTTTCCTCCAGCATCAATGTAAGATGCCAACGGTAATTACCACTGGTAATTTCAAATGTCAAGTAAACATCATCGAAATTCGCAAACAAAAAATAAAGATTGAGTTGTTGCTCGAGCCAATCTGAAATGGCACAATAAAAACCCTGCCCCTTGGGCATTTAGTAACCTCACATCGGGATGGGATGAATGGATAATCCGATAGATAAGGTTTTAGATCATCTGAGAGCAATGGCAGACCGCGCTTTTGAACTGATCGATGATATCGATGCACGACGCAAACTGATCGAGCAGTATTTTTGTGTCCACCCGTCTACCTCTGAAATACACGGGCAGTGGTATCCGGTGAAAACGGATACCATTCCTATGGAGTGGGTCGTCGCCGATGGTGCTGATACCGACCGTCGAATCCTCTATATACATGGCGGTTCCTGGATTTCAGGTTCTCCGGCCGGTTATCGTGCCTTTTTATCACGTGTCTCCCAAGCTGCGGGGGCCGTGGTGCTTGCCGTGGATTATCGGCTGGCACCCGAACATAAATTTCCAGCCGGCCTGAATGATTGCACGCAGGCCTATCAATGGATGCGGCAAAACAGCCCGGATGGCAGAGGACCTGCTTTGTCCACATACCTGATGGGCGACTCCGCCGGGGGTAACCTGGCACTGGCCACCCTTTTGAAAATCAATGACGCCAAGCTGCCTTTGCCTGCGGCTCTGGTTGCCATCTCTCCGGCAACCGACTTTACGGGTGGCAGTCCGTCGTTGGTCTCGCGTGCCTCGGTGGATCCGATCATCAATCCGCAGATCTTGCCCGCCCTCATTCCGGTCTACTTAGGCCAAAACACCAGCCCCACCGATCCGTACGCATCACCTCTGTTTGGTAATTACAGCGGGATGCCCCCGCTTTTATTGCAGGTTGGTGACGTGGAAGTGTTGCTGGATGATTCCACGCGATTGGCCAAGCATGCACGCGAGCAGGGGTGCGATGTGACCCTCGACATATGGGATGGGATGCCCCATGTGTTTCAAGGTTTTGCCCCCTTCCTTCCCGAAGCCTCAGAGGCAATAGCAAAAATAGGGCAATTTATCCGGCATCACTGAAAAGGCCCCTCTTTGGCGTGCATGGCCTGAAAACCCCTCCTGGGGTTTTTGCGCCATCTGCTATGACCTCAAAGCGATCAACTCACCGGTACATGGGCGATTATCGGTTCCTGGATGTTCGAACGACGAAAACACCGATGCTTGTGGGGAAATGCGGGATACTCTATTGGTTTATAGGTTTATAGTCTCAATTTAAGGAGAATTCCGTGTTGTGATGGTAAGGGCGTGGTGCCGAAGATCTGCGCCTCACCCGAAAGGGCCTTGACACGACTGCCCAGTCTGCACCAATCTAATTCCAAAACCAGCTATCGCATCATTTCGATCTTCACTTCCGAACCGCACGCGGCACCCGTATATCACGTCGAGGGACCATGAGCGCACCCCAAGCGTATTCATCCGGTAGGCGGCGCACACTGATACCGTATCTGCTCGGTCTGCTGGTCGGGGCATTACCAATGGCGACAACTGCAACTGCTCAGGCGATTTCCGTTGCCGAACTTCAGGCCAGGCTGCCGACAGAAGTCAGCGGCTGGCGGGCAGCAAACGGGGATCGCACGTTCGATGAGCAGACCATATTCAGTTACATTGACGGCGCCGGTGAATTGTACCGTGCCTACAATATGCAGAGCTGTCTGTCGCGCCGTTATGTCAAAAAGGGTGAAACCGACATCACTCTCGACGTCTTCGACATGGGGACCTCCGAAGATGCCTTCGGCGTGTTCACCCATGACACCGATGGTGATCGGATCGACATCGGGCAGGACGCTCGCTATCGACCGGGCTGGCTCAGTTTTTGGCAGAACCGTTTCTATGTCTCCATTTACCTGGAAGAGGAAAGTGCTGCAGCCGAGAAGGCCGTCAAGGCACTGGGCAAACTGGTGGCCTCCGCAGCAGGCGAATCCGGCACCAGGCCGCGGCACCTGAACCTGCTGCCGCGGGCGGGTCTTGATGCCGGCAGCATCCGGTACCTGCACCACCCGATTGTGCTCAACTACCATTACTATCTGTTTGATGAAAACATCCTGCACCTATCGCCCCAAACCGATGCGATCTTGGCATCTTATCACCGCAGCGGTGAGCAGGCACGGTTGCTGCTCATTTCCTATCCGAAGACCCTGACGGCCCGGAATGCACTGGCGGGCTTCCGCGAACACTATCTGCCCGATGCCGACAGCGGAGGCCTGGCCCGCCTGGAAAACGGCAAGTGGTCGGCGGTTGCCTTGTATGACCGCCTTTTGACGATCGTGCTCGAAGCCGACGGCCGCCTGCTGGCCAAAAACTTGATCAGGGAGGCCGGTCAACACGCCTCCGGGGAGTGAGAGCAATGCAACCGAAATCGAGCAAAAAAGTGATCACCCGACGCGATTTTATCAAGGCCGGCGGCTACGCGGCCGCCGGCAGCCTGTTGGGGCTGCCCCTGCTGGACCGGGCGGCTGGGCAGGCCGCTGTGAAAAGCCGCGTGGTCCTGATCCGCGATCCTGATGTGGTCGACAGCCAAGGCCGGGTAAACGAAACCGTGCTGGAATCGATGCTTGATCGGGCCGTGACGACCCTGCTGGGTGCGCCAAATCCCCGATCTGCCTGGCAACAACTGTTCCGTCCGGGCGATGTGGTCGGCATCAAGAGCAACGTCTGGCACCGGCTGCCCACCCCCGGGGCCCTGGAGAAGGCCCTTGTCTTTCGCCTTCAGCAGGTGGGGGTCAATGCCAATGACATTGCCGTGGATGACCGCGACATTCTCGAGAATCCGGTATTCATGCGATCCACCGCGCTGATCAACGTTCGCCCCATGCGCACCCATCACTGGTCGGGCCTGGGCACCTTGCTAAAAAACTATATCATGTTCGTACCGTCGCCCTGGATGTATCACGGCAATGCCTGCGAACGATTGGGGGCTATCTGGCAAAAGTCCCAGGTGGCGGGCAAAACCCGTCTCAACATACTCGTCATGCTCACCCCGCTGTTTCACGGCATCGGGCCTCACCATTACAGCAGCCGTTATGTCTGGCCCTACGCCGTCCTGATCGTCAGCACCGACCCGGTGGCTGCCGATGCAACCGGCGCCCGGATTATCGAGGCAAAACGAAATGCATTTTTCGGCGGCAGCCGCCCCATCAGCCCCCCGCCGCTGCACATTGCCGCTGCCGATACCCGGTTCGGTTTGGGATGCAGCAGTCCGGAGCGCATCGAACTGATTCGGATGGGGTGGGGAGATCAGATTCTGATTTGACCATTTAAGGAGCAATCACGATGTTTGATCACCGGATGACCCGAAGAGAATCTCTGCATACCCTGCTGAAACTGAGCGGCACCGCAGCTGTGGCCGCTGCCGGCCTCTGGCCGGCCACAGCCCGAAGCGCTTCGCAGCAAAGGCACTTTATCGTCGAAGCTGTGGCCAAAAGCGGGGAAGCGAACGTTGCGATCTTGACCCGTAAAACCTTCGAAGCGGCCGGCGGAATGGGACAATTTGTATCGAAGGGAGATGTCGTGGTCATAAAGCCCAATATTTCCTGGGCCAGACCGCTGAACATGGCCGCTACCACAAATCCGGAAGTATTACAGGCGGTCATCGAGCTTTGTCAGGAAGCGGGCGCCAAAAAGGTCCGAATCGCGGATAATACCATCGACAATGCGGAATTCTGTTTTTCTGTATCCGGTGCAACAGAGGTAGCTAAAAACACCGGGGCGGACCTCGTCCATCCCGATTCATCGTTAATGCGCGAGATGAAGCTTCAGGGGGATCGTCTGGATGTCTGGCCGGTGTATCTGCCCATAATTGAGGCGGACAAGGTCATCAATTTGCCGGTTGCCAAAGATCACATCCTGAGTTCCCTGACACTCGGCATGAAGAATTGGTTCGGTGCGATTGGCGGAAGGCGCGGCTCGCTCCACAGAGAAATACATCCACATATTGTTGATCTGGCCCAGTTTTTCAAACCCACCATTACGCTGATCGATGCGACTCGAATCATGACAAGAAATGGTCCTTCCGGTGGAAGCATATCCGATGTCGTCACAAAAAATACGCTGATTTTAAGCGATGAGCCGGTGGCTGCGGATGGCAAAGCGGCTCTGCTTTTTGGAAAAGAACCGCAGAATATTGGCCACATCAGATTGGCCGGTAAGCGGGGGCTCGGAACCTACGATTTTTCGAAGCTACTTCAAAAAACAGTGAGTGTGTAAATTCAGAAGATATGTAATTAGGGGACGTGTATAGCACCGACTCCGGAGAGAGTTATAAAACAATAGAATGTCCCCTAATTACTCGGGCGGCAACACCATAGAAGACGGTGATGCCCGAGCCCCCGCCTCAGTTCGCCGGGCGTGCGGGACCCATGACGGGCGTCTTCACCGGCGATGCCACCCCGTAGATGACCACGATGCCGTCACCGCCGCCCTTGGTGGAAGTCGGGCGGGCAGGATCGGGGTTGTCCAGAGCATCGATGACGTTCCAGTTGTTGGCGACCCAGACATTGCCGGCCGGATCGACCACCGCGTCAGTGACCATCTGGATGCTGCCGCTCTGGAACACGTGAATGACGTCGCCGGTCTTGGCACCCTCAGAGCGCCCCTTCGGCTCGGCGCCGGCCATCAGGCCAACGCCGCGACCCCAGAAATTGCCGAACCAGACGTCGTCGTTGCCGTCGATCGACACCCCCCAAGGCACGAAGACTGCCTTGTCGCCGGTGAAGCCCTTCGGCGCGGGCTGGGTGCCGTCGGGTCGGATCATGTTGAGCACGCCGGTGGGCCTCGACGCGCTGATCTCGCCCTTGCGAATGAATGGCTGGAGGTGCTCCAGGACGAGTTGGAACTGCTTCATGATCGGCGTGCCGGCCGGGAAATCCGGCGGCGGGACGCCCTCAGACATATTGCTTGCCACCCAGAGATTACCCTTGGAGTCGAGAGCGACGCCGCGGACAGCGGTTCCAACCGGAAAGGACTCGACCCTGGCTGGATCGTCGGCGGGAAACCGCACGACGTTGGTCCCCTGGGAGTTGCTGACCCAGACCCGGTTCTGGGCATCGATGGCGATGCCGAACGGCGACTTCAGCCCCTTGACGTTCACGATCCGTCCGTCTTTCACCCGTCCGCCGGGGAAGTGCAGCAGACTGTTCTTCGTGGCGTCCGCGATCCAGACGTCGCCATTCGTCGCAGTGCCGACCCCCATCAGGTTGCCGATCTTGCCGGCCATGGGGACGTCGGACTGCTTTCCCATGGGACGGCCTTCGAAGTCCATCACACCGATCGTTTCGTTCAAACCCCCGATCCAGACCGCGTCGAGCGTCATGCCGGTACCCCAGCCGATGCCGTCGACGCCCATGCCTCTGAAGCCGGTTATCGGTGGCGACAGTGCCGTCCCGTCGGGGGCGAGCTTGATGGTGTTGCCACCGATGTTGTTAAGGACGCCGGACTGCGAGCCCGCCATCCAGTTCTGGCCGCTCCAGACGTTTCCGTCGGCATCGATCTGCAGCTTGCCGGGGCTATAAATTCCGCCGCCCGCGAATTTCAGGATCATGGCGAAGTCGGGCGGGGAATACGCCAGATAAGGCACCAACGGAGCAGCGCGGCGGCTGCCGTCTTTCGGTTGCGGATAGGCCTTATCAAACAGCGCGTACAATTCTTTCGGATTGGCCCAGGGTGTACGCGCGATGCCGGCCATGGCATCCAGCGTATTCTTCGGTGCCGCGCCGCCGGTTTGGGTCGCAGTTTTGAGGAAATCGGCACGCCATGCATCGTCAGCCACGGTGCCGAACGCGGCGATCAACGAACCGAGTGTGTTCAGTCGCGCGAGCGTGGTGTTCTCGGTGCTGTTGATCGGATCAAGCAGCACCTTGCCCCACGTGCCGGTTGCGGGATCCACGAGGTTCGGCGCATTGCCGGCGGCGATGCGCAGCCCCAACGGGTTGCCCCGGATGGCCGTGCCGTCGATAAACCGGGCACTGGTGAAGACCGAGGCGACGGTGGTCAGCTCGTTGACCACCACCCTGCCCGGCGGGTCGGTGCCGAGTACGGACATCAGCGCCAGGGCGTCACCGGAGCCGCCCTTGGTGGTCAGGTAGAAGACGTTGCCGTCTGCACGGGTCGGGACACGCCGGATCTTAAAAGCGCCCCTGGCGTTCGTTGAAACCTTGGCCAGAGACTTGGGAGAACCCATACCGGCTGTTCGCCAAAGGGTCACGGTGGCGCCAGGCACCGGCTCGCCGGCGACCAGCACCGTCCCATCGATGCGTTTGGCGACCGCCGTCTGACTCGTGGCCGTGATCGCCAGGATAAGTGTGACGATAACCACTAATGCCGGTAGACATTGTCGTCGCGTAAAGCGATGTTTTTCTAGATGGGTCATTTTTGTTCTCCTTGTCTAATTAGTGGCAGCCTTTGAGTGGTCCGGTAGAAGAGCCGAACCTCCCTCATCTTTTTATTCGCCGAAGATGGGATTCTTGATCAAACCCGAGATCACCGGCGTAATCTGGAACCTGAACTGGTAGCGATTCCCAAACGTATCGGGGCTGACGACCGAATATTCGCCACCGACCTTGATGTTAACCGGTAGCTTCCCGAACTTCATCGTCTGTCCGACGCAGCCGCCGACCGGGACATTCCATTGGTCACCCGAATCTGACATCGTACGCCTCCCAGGTATCCGATCCGTTGATGATTTCCCGGCGCAGTTCACAGTGAGCAAGTTACGGCACGAAACCTATGGTCGCGGCAGCCATGGCAATACGGTGCGCCACCGTAAAAGCCGTGACCGTGGCCGGCAGGCGCCGCCATTCGCGACTCACGGCATCGCCCACTTTGTCGAGCTCGGGCGTTTTCGGCTCCGAGCGCTCCCGCAGCGGTTTTGAGATGTGGTACATGGTGCGCTATCCTTTAGGGTGTGTACCAGACGGGCGAGGTGTAGGCCCGGTCCTGGATCGTCGCGGGCACGTTCTTTGGGAGATCGATGCCAAAGAACGCAGCATCGTACGTGGTCCAACGCGGAGTCGGGATCTCGAGCACCCGCACATAGTAGAACGCATGTTCCGTCGCATCGAAATCAGGATCCCGCCAGTGCGCCGTCATCACCGCATCACCGATGGTATTGGTGTAGGTCGCTGTGTCGATATCGACGGTGCTCCCCACCGGAATCCTGCAACGGCCGTCAGCCCCAATCCGGCGGCCGTCGGAGACGGCCACGTCATAGATCCGTTCGTGCGTCTTACCTTTGTTCTCCAGCCAGCCTTTGATGATCTGAATCGGTTGACGATTCAATCTGGTGCCCAGCGGATTATCCACCCTGCAGAAACCGGATATGCCTCGTCGATTGTTATTGGATATCCCCCGGTATCCGCACAGACGGTGCCCATCCTTGTCCTCATGGCGGCGGAACCTTCCAATCTGCGCTTATCAGAAGGGGCCGCGTTTTCAAAAAAGCCTCCATTCCTGAGGAGCGAGAAACAGTGTGGCTCTCAATGACCGCTGTCTGATCCAGCAAGCCCTTTACCCCCAGTAAAACGCTGAAAATGTCAGATCGGATGTGGTTTTCCAGATCTTCCTGGTTCCGCCATTCTTCAATCAGTATAAAACCTCGGTGATTTGTCATGTCCTGGTAGAAATCTGCATTCACACAACCGGTTTCTTTTCGGATCCGCTCAAGGATGGCTTCAAGGGTTTGTAAAAGCTCTTTGCGTTTTTCAGGCAGTACGTTCATTTTGATGAACAAAAGAATCAATGGGAAGCCTCGCTAAGGATCTATAGCATCAAGATGGAAATGATTATTAATGCGACCGTTATAACATAATCCAAAATTTATGCCAGAACAGAAAACGCCCTGCTGATTGACTTAAAATATATGATATCATTAAAATTTTATTGATATTAGGGGTCTCGTGGCAAGGTTCAATTTTCCGCGACATATCGAGAAAACGTGAAATATCGAAGAAATTGTTTGCTTTACCCATGATGGTGATGTGATTCGCAGGGGATAGTTGGAAAATTTCGGACAGGGTCGGAGGGCTTATGGTTTTTGAATACCCAGCTTTTTCATGCGGGAGCGCAGGGTGGAGGGGTTAATGTTCAGAATTCGGGCAGCGCCCTTGGGCCCATCGATTCGCCATCTGGTTTGTTCGAGAACCCGGACGATATGGTTGCGTTCGTTCTCTTCCAAACTGCCAACGGTCGTTGGCAGCTCTTTGTGGGTCAGCCGGGTAAGATCATCCGCCAGGAGCAGTTTGGGCCCGGAGCTGTTGATCACCGCCCGTTCAATGACGTTTTCCAGCTCCCGGACATTGCCCCACCAGCGGTAATCTACCAGGGTGTTCATGACCCCCACCGGAATGATGTCAATGTTTTTCCCCAGTCTCTTCGAAAAACGATCCACGAAAAATTTGACAAGCAGGGGAATGTCGTCACTCCGATCCCGCAGCGGCGGCACTGTAATCGGATAAACATTCAAGCGGTAGAAAAGATCTTCCCGGAAACGGCCCTCGCGGACCTCCGCTTCCAGGTCACGGTTGGTTGCGGCAATCACGCGCAGATTGACTTTGATGGTTTTGGAGCTGCCGAGGCGTTCGAACTCGCCTTCCTGAAGCACCCTGAGCAGCTTTGTTTGCAGATCAGGCTTCAGCTCCCCGATCTCGTCCAGAAAAAGAGTGGTACCGTCAGCCAGTTCGAACCGGCCGATGTGTCGGGAGTCAGCCCCCGTAAAGGCCCCTTTTTCGTGACCGAACAGCTCGCTTTCGATCAGATTGGCCGGCAGAACCGCACAATTGACTTTCACCATCGGGCGATGTTTGTATGGACTGATGTTGTGGATGTCTCGGGCGATTAACTCCTTTCCCGTGCCGGTTTCGCCGAGAACCAGTACGGAAGTATCGGTGTCAGCGACCTGTTCGACTTTGAAAAGCACATATTTGATCCCGGCACTGTTGCCGATGATCCTTTCATAATTATGCTCCAGCTTGAGTTCCTCCTGCAGATAGGCAGCTTCAGCTTCCAGCTTGTTTTTCAGTTCCGCGATCTCCGTGTAGGCGTTGCGCAAATCGCTTTCCGCCAGTTTTCGCTCAGTGATGTCGATATGGGAAACGATGGCCCCGCCGTTGGGCCCTGAAAACGGGATCACCCGCATCGAAAACCAGCGCGCTTCGACCGGCGAATCACAGGGATAATCCAACATAAATTGCTCCCGTTTTCCGTCCAACACGGATTGTATCCCTTCCAGTGCGGTTTGAGCCAGGGTGTCACCACCACGGGAGCTTTCACGGCAAACGTCGATATAGTTGAGCCCGGTACCGATTCGATCCAGAGATGTCGCATCGTTTTGCCTGGCAAACGTCCTCCAGCTTTCATTGACGTCAAGTATGTTTCCCCCATGGTCCAACACGGCGATGTGGTAATTCAGGGAATCGAGTATCGATCGATTGAATTTTTTGCTTTGCATAAGGGCTATTTGATGCCGTTTGCGAGCCAGGGCGTTGGCAAAGACCTCGGCCACCAGACCCAATCGAGGCGTCAGATCCCGCTGCCATTCTTTGGGATGTCTCAGCGCCGTCAGGGTCAGCAGACCCAGCGTCAACTGGTCCACCGTGAGGGGGACCACAACTGCCGACCGGACGCCCTGGGACCGGAGGAATTCTTTCTCCGCAACGGCATCCGGCGGCAATTCTTCAGTATGGGAAAAAATGACCATTTCCCCGTTGAATAGCTTTTTTTGGGCCCAGGTGAGCCGGTGGAATTCGATCTGCGACGGTGCCGGTGCGACTCCAGCGCTGGTAAACGATTGGACGGCATGCAGCCTTTGGCCGGATTCTTGAGTCTCAAATAGCGTGACCCGATCCACGCCAAAGAATTTAGCGATTATTTTCAACTCCTGCTCGATCTGTGATTCCATCCGGTCCGGTGGCAGGTTCACGAAACGGGCCGACATTGCCGTCAACGTCTCTTCAAAGCGCAATCGTTCTGCGAGAGCGACCTGAGCCTGGCGGCGCTGCGCACGTTGTCTCAACAGAAAGAGGATCAGGCCGCTTTGAACAAGAACAAAAATACTGACGGCAAGGATGTACCCGCGGTAGCGGTCCCAGATTGACGGGGTTTTAAACCGCACGATGCTGCCGGGGGGTTTTGGGGAACAATTCTTCAATCAGGTCGACATTGCCCTGGATATCCACCCCCCACAAAAGCGGCGTCATGTTCGATTTCAAGTAATCTCGTTGCAGTATTTTTGGATTGGCGGAAACGATGATCATCGGGATATTTCCGATCACCGCTTCGCCGTATTCGATTAAAATATCCGCAGCTTCATCCCCTACGCCGATGACCAGGTCCATTGGGGGCTGAAAATATTTGTGACGATACAGTTCGACCAGCTCTTTGAGGTAGGTATCACCGGGGTACCGTTCCCGATCGGCGTACTCGATATTGAGTTCCACAGTGACAGGGGATTTTGACACCAGGTTCGTACGCAAGCTCCTTATGATAAGATCCGACCACGGCACCCCTTGACGGTAAAACATGATGATCAGAACCCGCTTCGGCTGCGCATCTTCAACGTCTGCAGAAAACGCCAATGCACCAACCGACAGCCAGGCCAGTATGACCGACAGAACCACTTTTTCAATTCGTCGCATGCGCCGGCACCTGTAGACCTGATGAAAATAATGGATCTTGGGTGAACCACCGGATATCATGGATAAAAACACTTCTAATGAAGAATTGAGAGCAATGCAAGGGTATTGCTGAGATATCTATAAACGGCCTTTTTGCGTTCTGAATTTTTCTCGTCATCGCCGCTGCTTTTGTTTCGGCAGGTTCGTGATACACCACCGTCAACGGGCGGCGTGAGGCTGCGTATTTATTTCCCCTGCCGGCATTGTGATTCTCAATCCGGTAGTTGAGGTCATTTGTATAACCCGGGTATGGCGACCCATCGCGACAACGAGGTATGCATACGTGATAAAAATTTTTGGGGTTTATTATGTGAAAATATCCACATTATACATCTATATTTTGTGAGTATTTTCACATAATTTTTCTGATAATCTTTGACATGCCCAGCCTGTTCTGGCATTCTAATTGACTATGAAAAGGGATATATACCAAAAACTGCTTGATTGGAAATCCAGCCCCAGGCGGAAACCGCTCTTGTTGCAGGGTGCGCGTCAAACCGGAAAGACGTTCATATTGCAAGCCTTTGGCCGCAATGAATATGAAAACATGGTGTATTGCAACTTCGAAGAGGATCCGGGTCTTGATCCGTTTTTTTATCGTGATCTGGATCCGGAGCGAATTATAAAGGAACTTTCCATCTATTATGATGTTGAAATCAGGCCGGGTGCCGATCTGATAGTATTCGATGAAATCCAGGTGTCAAACCGAGCCTTGAACGCGCTGAAATATTTTGCTGAAAAGAGAAATGATATCCATATCGTTGCTGCGGGGTCGCTTCTGGGTGTGAAACTCTCCGCCCCCGGATCTTTTCCTGTCGGTAAAGTCAATTTTCTTCACCTCTATCCCATGAGCTTTATGGAATTTCTCGATGGCATGGGGGAATCCCGGTATCGAAAATTTCTTGAGGATATAGTTGAGCCGGTTCCAATATCTACCGCCTTTCATGACCATCTTATTGATTTGCTCCGTCAATATTATTTTGTGGGGGGCATGCCGGAGGCAGTAAACCATTTTGCTGAAACCATCAACGGAAGAGAGGTCCGTGAGATCCAGGAAGAGGTCATCAAATCTTACATTATGGATTTCGCAAAGCATGCACCTGCATCCGATATTCCCAAACTAACGCTTCTTTGGGAGTCGATCCCCAAGCACTTAGCCAAGGAAAATAAGAAATTTATATTCTGGTTATAAAGAAAGCCCAAGTGAATTAATTTTGTAGAAGTAAATCAGCTTGGATTCCACTTTTAATTTGTCTACAGGTTATCTTAGCCGATGAAGCGACTTGTTCTACAATTCGCATGAATTT
>Ga0209786_1000053_pt1 | contig 48123 bp, 40 predicted proteins | sample WorMetilvaeELBA2_FD_187405 | JGI IMG/M metagenome (GOLD analysis project Ga0209786, IMG submission 187405) | Marine gutless worms symbiont microbial communities from Max Planck institute for Marine Microbiology, Germany - Olavius ilvae ELBA.2... ...
TCATGCGAATTGTAGAACAAGTCGCTTCATCGGCTAAGATAACCTGTAGACAAATTAAAAGTGGAATCCAAGCTGATTTACTTCTACAAAATTAATTCACTTGGGCTTTCTTTATAACCAGATTTTACTATTTTCCTGTGGGGAAAGGTTGAACTGAAATATGACGTCACGGTGAATCGGGACGGCGGCATCGAGCTGCCCCGGCTGGGTATGGTCCAGGTTAGCGGTCTGACCTTTGCCGAGCTCAAATCACTATTGCGCGGCAAGTTCAAAGAATATTATCCGGAATTTCAGATCAGCCTGACCATGGGGCGGATCCGGTCGATTCAGGTGTTTGTCGTGGGCCAGGCGCGATTTCCGGGAAGCTATGAGCTCAGCTCGCTTTCCACCACTATGGTGACGGCCGTATTTGCCGCCGCAGGGCCGCTGAAAAATGGGAGCCTGAGGGACGTCCGGCTGATCCGAAACGGGCGGATGATCGAAAGCCTGGACCTGTATGAGTTCTTCCTGGAAGGCAACATGCGCCGGGACAAACGGCTGAAAACCGGTGACATCATCTTTTTCCCGGTCATCGGGCCGGTTGTCGGGGTGGCCGGAAACGTCAAGCGCCCGGCGATTTATGAGATCCGGGAAGGGGAAACGCTGCAGGAGGCCATCGACCTGGCCGGCGGTGTGTTGGCCATCGGCCATTTGCAAAATGTCGTCGTCGAACGGATCGAAGATCACCGACGCCGAATCGTCAAGAGCTTCAATATCTCCGTTGAACAACAGACCACCAAAGACTTGGCCACATCCTTAAAGGACGGCGATCTGATAAAGGTGTTTCCGGTATACAAAGAAGCCGAAAAGGTTGTCTACCTCGAGGGACATGTCAAATATCCGAGATCCTATGAATTTCGGCCCGGCATGCGCATTAGCGACCTGGTCCCGTCCTACGAGGCCCTATTGCCGGAGCCTTACTTGCCAAAGGCGGAGATCGTCAGACTCGTCCCGCCCGATTTTCACCCGGAGCTGATTCTCTTCAACCTGGGAAAAATGCTGGAGGGGGACATCAATGAGGACCTTCGGCTCCAGGATCGCGACCGGGTAATAATTTACGATCGATGGGAGAAAAAAGACCTTCCCGAGGTCATTATTCGGGGTGAAGTGAAAAACCCGGGCACCTATCGGCTCTTTCAAAACATGACCGTCCGGGATCTCATTTTTCAGGCCGGAAATTTCACGGAAAGAGCCTTCAAAGAAAACGCCTCCATCTCCCGGATCGTCCCCGGCAACAAGCGGACAGAGAATCTGGTTATTCCATTTTCTCCGGCGAAGGCTATCCGGGGAGATGCAAGGGACAATGTCGCGCTGGAGCCTGATGACTCCGTGTACATTCGCAGAATTCCCCTTTACCAGCAGGCCCTGGATCGCAAGGTGACATTGGAAGGAGAATTTCGGTTTCCCGGGGAGTATTCCTATTCAGAAGGGGAACGGCTTTTTGATGTCATCCAACGTGCCGGCGGCCTGACCGCAGAAGCGTATCCGGGCGGCGCGATGTTCCTGCGTGAAGAAGCAAGGGAATTGCAGCAGCAGCGCATCAATGAATACATCACCCAGCTCGAAGAGGATATATTTACCCGGAGCTCCCTTCGGGCAAGCGCCACACTGGATCCGAAAGATGCAGCCATTGCCCAGCAGGAATTGTCGAATCAAAAGGAGCTGCTAAACAAGCTCCGTGCGGCCAGACCCACCGGTCGGATGATTATCGATCTGGAGGAGCTGATGGCGGTCCCCACCTCCCAGAAGAATTTCCGGCTCATGCCGGGGGATCGGATAATCGTCAGATCACGGCCCGATTTCGTGAATGTCCTGGGGGAGGTCTTCAACCCGAATGCGATCTTCGTAGAAAAGGGGAAAACCGTCCGCTACTATATCGACTTTGTCGGCGGCCCCAGGAAGACCGCAGATAAAGGCCAGATGTACCTGGTCAAGGCAAACGGCAGGGTTTTCAGCAATGCACAGAGCAGCTTCATGGGTTTTGCCGGCTGGGATTCTGAACGGAAGCGGTTTTCCACCGGCAGTTTTAATAAAATTCCGGTCGAGCCGGGGGATACGATTATCGTTCCCAAACGTCTGGATGAGGGTAAAACCCTGAGGAAAATCGCAACGGTCACGCAGATTGTATTCCAGATCGCTTTCGCCGCCGGTGTGCTTGTCGCAGCGCTGAAGTAAAGCTGGATACTGGATGCTGGATTCTGGATTCTGGATGCTGGATTCTGGATGCTGGATACTTGATTCTGGATGCTGGATACTGGATACTGGATTAGGGATGAGCTGGAAGCGGCAGGATGAATACTGCATGTTCTCTTACAGAGCTCACGGAGTACTCAGAGAAGGGATCTCTCACCCCGGAGGCACGGCGGGAGAACTTTATGAGAGGGAAAGGTTTGTTCGGGATCAGGCGTTTGTCCAGTTTTCTATTTTCAGTCCCTCGATTCGCTCGAAGTGGCGCACATTGTTGGTGACCAGGATTAGATTATGGGCGAGAGCACTGGAGGTGATAATCAACTAAAAATCATCCAGGCGTGTTCCTTTGGATTCCATATCGGATTTGAGCATTCCTTTTTCATCCATTTTGTCAGCCCATTTAACGGAAAAAAGACCCTTCCGGGAACTCTGTGTGCTCAGTGAGATTAAGACTGTTTCAATAGGCGAACGATACGATCGAGGAGTTGGTGGGCGACGGCGTCTTTTTCCATCAGGGGGAGGGATTCCGAGCTGCCGTCCTTGTAGAATAAGGTTACCTTATTCGTATCTGCTTCAAAACCGGAGTCTGTCGAACCGATCAGGTTTCCGGCAATCATATCCAGGTTTTTCCCTTTGAGTTTTTTACCCGCATTGGCTTCAAGATCCTGCGTTTCAGCGGCAAAACCAACCAGAATCCGGCTCCCTTTTTGCTGACCCAGTTCTTTCAGGATGTCGACATTGGGCTCGAGCTCAAGGGTCATTCCTTTCCCGGTTTTTTTGATTTTCTGATCCGTAGCCGATCGTGGCCGAAAATCACCAACCGCTGCGGTCTTGATTATAATATCCGATTGTTGGGCGAGATCCAGCGCTTTTTCCGCCATCTCTGCGGCAGACTCCGTGGGCACCACTTCCACATTCAACGGCGGTTGCAGGCTGACCGGACCGGACACCAGGCTGACAACGGCGCCCCGGTGTTCGGCAGCCCGGGCAATCGCATAACCCATTTTGCCGGAAGACGGATTGCTGATGAATCGGACCGGATCAATGTATTCCCGGGTTGGGCCGGCGGTGACAAGAACCCGTTTTCCGTCGAGATCTTTCGGTGTGAGCGCAGCGATCGTCCGGTCCAGAATATCCTCAGGGGCCGGCAGCCGTCCAGGGCCGACCGTACCGCAGGCGAGGCTCCCGGCATCCGGCTCCACCACGATGCAGCCGTCGGATCGGAGCGTTTCCAGGTTCCGCTGAACCGGGAGGCTTTCAAACATGTGGGTGTTCATGGCCGGGCATACAATCTTCGGCGACGTGACCGCCATTAAAAAGGTACTCAACGCATCGTCTGCAATCCCGTTGGCCAGCTTTCCGATGATGTTCGCAGTTGCCGGTGCAATGATGACCGCATCCGCTTCTGTGGCCCAGTCGATGTGCCGAATGGAGGTCTCATCTCCTTCTTCGAACAGGTCGACGGTGACGGGCCGGCCGGATAGGGCCTCACATGTGGTTACACCCACAAACCATTGGGCATTTTTCGTCATAACCACCCGAACACCGGCTCCTGCCCGGGTGTACAGCCGGAGGAGTTCGACGGCTTTATACGCGGCTATTCCACCGCTGACGCCGAGAACCAGGTTTTTATGTTGAAGTCGCGCTGTCATTGGTTGCACCGCCTGTTTGGGATGATGGTTGTGTCTCACTGAGTTCAAGGACTAGGTTCTTCTCCAAATAAGTTGAACCCTCATTGATCCTTACACTGGCTGAATTACCGGCGAATACTATCGAAAAAACTACAACCAGTCGGGTGAGATCAATATTTAATAAATTCAAGGATATAGCAAGTGATATGGTTTCAGCCGACCAAAGGGATTACCCTGAGCTTTATCGAAGGGCTGAGTCGATCATCCCGAACATTGCATGAAATCTTTTCAGCAAATGCCAAAAAAGAAACATTCTCGATGAATTAGTGTGTATACGGAGTCATTGAACCGCGGCGCAATCTGCAACTGTGAAACGGACATAATCCTCTGTGAACTCTGTGAGAGGCAAATCCTATTTCAGCAGGCCTTCTTCGCTGGGGATACCGACGGCACCGCCCACGGTGGGTGCGACCCATATTTCAACATACGTCGTAAACCGCTGATCCGTTATGTTGATGACGCACCAACGATTCTCCTTCTGAAACAGCATCATGGACCGAGAGGATTTAAAGGCGCTGATCAGGGTCCAGTTGTCTTTGGCCATGTTGTTTTCAAAAAAAGCGATCAGGGAATTGATCTCCACGTTTCCCTTCATGGCCAGGACGCCGGCAGACATTCCGGGGGTTCTAAATACAAAAGAATCTTTCTTAACCTCTTTGAGCTCTCTGGGAATTAGGATGTCGCTAAAATAAAGGTATAGAGGCCTCTCTTCCTGAACCGCCGGCGTTGCTTTTCCGGATGAAGGTGGTGGGGGCGGGCTTTCCTCCTTCTTTGTCTGTGCTCCGGAACACCCCGTAAATACGAGCGCCCAGATCACCACCACAGAGAAAATCCATGTTAAAATCGAGCTATCCTTTTTTCGGATCATGCCACCCTCCCCTGGGACCGGGTCAATATTTGGTATATCTATAAGCACCACACCACAGTGGGTTGTATAGCTCTATAGCTTTCCTTGATCCCAATGTCAAAATAAAACCGCTGTGCGGTTTTATGAAACGCGGCTCTGGCGCTCCGAAAAACCACTGAAAGTTTGTTCTTTAGCAGATTCAGGCTGCGATCGTCTTTGAGCTGCAGTGGGCGGGCAGAGATTCCATAGGACAGATATAAAACCGCTGTGCGGTTTTATGAAACGCGGCTTTGCCGCTCCGAAAAACCACTGAAAGATTGTTCTTTAGCAGATTTAGACTGCGATCGTTCTTTGAGCTGCAGTGGGCGGGCAGAGATTCCATAGGACAGATATAAAACCGCTGTGCGGTTTTATGAAACGCGGCTTTGCCGCTCCGAAAAACCACTGAAAGATTGTTCTTTAGCAGATTTAGACTGCGATCGTTCTTTGAGCTGCAGTGGGCGGGCAGAGATTCCATAGGACAGATATAAAACCGCTGTGCGGTTTTATGAAACGCGGCTTTGCCGCTCCGAAAAACCACTGAAAGATTGTTCTTTAGCAGATTTAGACTGCGATCGTTCTTTGAGTTGCAGTGGGCGGGCAGAGATTCCATAGGACAGATATAAAACCGCTGTGCGGTTTTATGAAACGCGGCTTTGCCGCTCCGAAAAACCACTGAAAGTTTGTTCTTTAGCAGATTTAGACTGCGATCGTTCTTTGAGTTGCAGTGGGCGGGCAGAGATTCCAGAGGACAGATATAAAACCGCTGTGCGGTTTTATGAAACGCGGCTCTGCCGCTTTCACCGTTTCACCATGTGACAGCGCGTCACACAGTTCGCTCCGACATTATTGTCTGACACTACGACAATGTCGGCAATAATTTCATGCCCCCTCAAAAAATATAGCGCAATAACGAGTGGCTATCCTCGCGGCAGATCTGGCTCGGTATTTGCATGAACCAACCGAAAAATCTTTGCTCCCTCCTCAACAGAGTCGGGGATAACCAAAGATATAGAGCTCACAAAATCTCGAAACATTCCCTTGTCATCACCGTTCAAGGGATTTTATTCATATCTTATATTAATATATAAAAATCAATTAGTTATTATTTGACATGGCCGTTAAACCTTATGGAGAGAGAGATGGGAGGGAATGGTATGCGACTCAGGAGCTCTATACTCAGCATTCTAGCATGTGCAGCAGTCTTGTTTACTTTCGGAGGCGTCGCTCAGGCGGCCAACATCAGCGGCACAGTGTACGAAAGCGACGGCACGACCCCCGTGGCCAATGTGGCTGTATCGGCCTTTTTTTCATCTGTCGGCGGCGATTGCGGAAGCTTTCATCAATCGACAACCACGGATGGCAGCGGCAATTATACTCTGGCCGTGGGTAACAATAGCGACTACGTCCTTTATGCGGATGCATCGGTAAACCCGCATTCCAGCGATCTCGGATGCACGGCCTTGATCGACAGCTATTACAGGGCCGACTATGGCCAGACCAACGATTGTACGTCAGCCGATGTTATTTCCCACGGTACAGTGGACAACACAGGCATCGATTTTCGACTGCCGGACGGAGTCATTATTTCCGGTAATATCAGCGCATCCACCGGGGGCGCGCCCATCGTAAATGCCTACGTCCGGTTCAATACGGGATCGTCCTGCGGCGGGGCCTGGTATGGCGGCAGAAACACCAACTCCAACGGCAATTACTGCCTCACGGTTCCGGACAACGCCACCTATTATCTCGAGGCCCAGGCCTCCCATTTTACCCCGCAGAACTACATCGACGAGTGGTATGACGATCAGCTCGACTGTTCCCAGGCAAATTCCGTGGGTGTCAGCGGCAGTAATGTGACCGCCGATTTCAGTCTGGACACCGGGGCCAGTCAGTCCGGAACCGTCCGTGACAGTGCCGGCACCCCGATCACCGGCGAGTCCATCCTAATCGACGTTTTTCAGGACACCGGCAACGGCGCCTGCGGGTTTCTGCAGTGGGTGACAAATACTGCTTCGAATCCTGCCGACGGCTCCTGGCAGGTTGTTGGCCTGCCGGGCGGGTCATACTATTTCCGCGTGCAGAACATGGGCGGCACGAATTACGTCGAAGAGTGGTTTACCGGTGGAAACCCGGATCCCTCCAATATCGACTGTACCCAGGCCGCACCCATCCCCATGACCCCCGGCGTGAACGGCGTCGGAACAGACTTCCGGCTGGATGCCGGCGCCTCGGTGTCCGGAACCGTTTCATTTGAAAGCGGCGCCCCTCTCGGCAAGTCGGTGCAGGTCGGGGCGAGGACCGGCGACCCCTGTGGATACTGGAACCTGGTCAACTCGGCATTTTCCGATCCGGACACCGGAGCATACCAGATCGTGGGGCTTCCGGCCGGCAACTACCACGTGGGGACCGACAACATGAGCCAGGTCAACTACGTGAACGAGTTCTACAGCAACGGAAACCCGACCCCTGGGGATCCGAGCGACCCGGGTTGCGGCAACGCGGTCCAGTTTGACCTGACGACCGGCGGTTCCGCTGGGAGTATCGATTTCGATCTGATACCCGGTGTCCAGATCTCCGGAACCGTGTATGAGTCCGACGGGTCGACGCCGATTTCGAACATCGGTGTCACGGCTGTGCCCGAAGGCCAGGATACCTGCGGCTATTTTGGTACCGTTGCCTGGACCAGCACCCAGATGACGGGCGAGTACACCCTCATGGGGTTGCTCCCGGGCAACTATTTCCTGCTGACCGACAACGCGGGCGTCCTCCCGTACAGCAATGAGTGGCACACCGGCCAGACGGATCCCAGCGACTTTCAGTGCGGCCAGGCCGTCACCGTCAGCGCCCCGGCCACCGACGTGGATTTTGAACTGGCCCAACCCGGCAGCATTTCCGGCACCGTCACCTCTGCGGAAGACGGCACGCTGCTGGGCAATTTCCCTGTCGACGTTTACGGGGGGCCCTGCGGACAGAACTGGCTGGGAAGCACGCAGACCAACCCGGACGGCACCTATTCCATCGGAGGGCTTCCGCCGGGGGACCTGACCGTCAACGCACAGGTGCCGTCCCCCCAGAACTACATTGACGAATGGTATGACGGGGCCACCGGTGCGAAGTTGTGCGAACAGGCCGGAACCGTCACGGTCACCGAGAGCACCGACACCCCGAACGTCGATTTCGCTCTCGATGAAGGCCCCATGCGGCTGGACTGGTTTGATACGCCGACCGTGAATCAGGACAATAACGGGCTAGGCGTTTCGTTTGCCATTAAGGGGCAGTTCGGCCACCAGCTCAAACAGGCCCAGATCAGCATGCCGAACCTGGCCAGGGGCACCGGCGGCGTCTACACGTACGATCTGATCAACGACAAGATCAGCTGGGACTCCGAGTGCCGGTATATTATTTTTCACAATGCGGGATTTGACACAGTGATCCCGGCGGATTACGGCGTTTACACCCTGACCCTTGATTTCGACGTGGATGGGGATGGAACGGCCGACCCCGACGCCCAGGAGGTATATACCAAAAGCCTTGCGGCGCCGGATGTTCTCTCCCCGGTGACCGGACTGAGCGTAACCGTCAACTCCGACGGAAGTGCCGACGTGAACTGGACCATCCCGGGCGGCCAGACGGACAAGTTCTACCGGGTAAGGGTCCGAAGTCTGGACGGAAGCATGGAATACGCGGCCACCGGTTTCATGTGGGACACCAGCAGCGTGACCCTTTCGGCCGACAAACTGCGCTGCCTGACCATGGGAGGCGACTACCGGTGGATCGTGCGGGTGTATGATGCATCGTGGCCATTCGCGACGGCCTACGTCAATACCTATGTGGACCAGGTTTATGATCCGTCCTTTGCCGATGTGGAGAAAACCGGATGGGTCTCTGTGGAATCACGCAACGGGGACCTGGCCATCGGCTTCACCACCCGTTCGGGAGAGCTCTTCGAGAACGGTTCCATCGGAACCGGATCGCGGGTGCTCTCGGCCACGGTCACCAGGCTTTCGGACAGCTTTTCCCATACCTTTGAGAGTGCCGACTGGTTCGATCTTGCCGCACCTACTCGGCTCAGCCTGAAAGGATGGGACCACACATTTAGCGGAGACGTGGTCAACGACACCTATACTTTCACTATCGAGTACGATCTAAATGGTGACGGGACGGCCGACGACGTCGAAACCTTCGACAGGACGGTGAACTTTGACACCCAGCCCACGGTGGTCGACGCGAGCACCATGGTGTTCACTATCCTGCCGGACGGCAGCATCGACTTCCAGTGGGATAATCCGGCAGCCGACCAGAGCAACCAGGTCAGGGTCCGGACGCCCGACCACAGCCTGGAGTTTTACAAGGGCCATGCCGGTTGGGAAGGCACCCAGGTCACGGCCGGCGTCAATGACCTGAAAGGTCTCCAGGTGGGGCAGGAGTACATCTGGTTTGTCCGCTCCTATAACGGCGACGGCACGGTGCGGATGCAAAGTGCTCCGATCACCTTTATCTACAACCCGTTCTTCGAGGCGGACGCCACCGGCGCCACCTTCGATGCCGGATCGGCGGACATCCAGAATCCGTATGTGAAGATCGGCGGAAACGGCGATCGCCTGGACTTTGCCGGTTACGGCAGCTTTGCCGGATCCGGCCGGTATTTCCAGGTGGAAGGCACCGAGACCCTCGATTCAGTGGCATGTACGAAGGTGCTGGTCAGGGGACATGCGAATCATCCGGACCCGGATGTGGATCCGGAATGGTATCGCGTCTGGGTGGCCGAGGACACCGACGGCAATGTCTGGGCGTTGCAGGTCGAAGCTACCCCTGGGGTGAATCTGCTGGACGGCACCGTTGAGGATGCCGCTCTGTTCATGCCGGCAAACCCCCAGGTCGGCCAGACATTCTGGCATTTTGGAGGCGAGTACAACCAGGTCCAGAGACTGAATGTCAGCCTTCCCGAGCTCAGCACAGGCGCGGGGCCATTTACCGGCTGTATGGAAGTCACCGAAGGTGACGACACCATATACCGCTGTGCCAACGTGGGTTTGGTCAGGGAAGAATGGGACGACAACGACCTGACCAACGGCTGGGATGTGGTGCCCTCGGCGGATCATCGCCCGCCCATGGTGGCATGGGGTGATGGAGAGCTTGCGATGGTTTTTTCAGACTACGGCGCAGGCGGCAACGGCATCTGGAGTTACAAGGCAGGTGCCTGAGTAAGGGTGAGCTCCTGGGTTACGGACGCACTCCTTCCCCTGGGTAATGACAAGCTCATTGTCTGTTACACCGATTATGGGGCCGGCAACGGCATCTGGAGCTACAGCACGAGCGGATGGTCCAAAATCAGCTCCTGGATTCCGGATGACATGAAGGTGTTGGGCAACGGCCAGCTCGTGGTGACGTTCACCAACTACGGCTCGGGCAACGGCATTTGGGTTTACGAAGATGGGACCGGCTGGTCAAAAATAGGCAGCTGGATTCCGGATGCCATGGCGGCATTGGACAACGATCAGCTTGTGGTCTCCTACACCAATTACGGGTCGGGCAACGGCCTTTGGACCTACCAGGCCGGGACCGGCTGGTCGCAACTTGGCAGCTGGATCCCGGATAATATGGCGGCATCGGGCAGCGGTCAGCTTTTCGTTACTTACAGCAACTACGGCTCGGGCAATGGCCTTTGGGGCCACAATGGCACCGGCTGGTCACGAGTCAGCAGCTGGATCCAGGAGGACCTGGAGTTGTTGGGCAGCGGCCAGTTTGCCGTCACGTACACCAATTACGGAACAGGCAACGGCATTTGGACCTATCAGGACGGGGTCGGCTGGTCACAAGTGGGCAGCTGGATCCCGGATGATTTGAAGGCGTTGGGCAACGGCCAGTTCGTCGTTACCTACACCAATTACGGGGCGGGCAATGGCATTTGGGCCTGCGACGGAGGCGCCTGGTCAAAAGTCGGCAGCTGGATTCCGGATTACCTGGTTCCGTGGGGCAGCGACCAGCTTGCGGTCTCTTACACCAACTACGGGTCGGGCAACGGCGTTTGGGATGTGAACGGCGGCAGCTGGACAAGAGTCTCAAGCTGGATTCCGGACATGCCGTAAACACAGAAACCCATATCGATGGTCTGCTCCGCCCGGCATAAGGCGGAGCAGACCATCCAACCACCACAGGCGGTTCACACGATGATGAATGCACGCAACTATCTGATCGGCATAATGGTGTTTACAGGTTTTTACCTGCTGTCATCCGGTTTGTCGCCGGTTTCGGCAAAAGGCCTGGGATTGGACATGGAACTTACCCGAACGTCATTTTCTGCAAGTCTTCAGAAAATCAAGCTCAGCGATATCGTCCATCAGCTCGAGAAGGATCAAGATCTGTGGTTTGTCTTCCATGATGATACCCTGTTCGAGCAGGAGGTCACCGTTGAGTTCAACAATCTTTCATTAGAGGCCGGCTTGAAAAGAATTCTATCCACACTCAATTACAGCCTGATCTTTGACAGCGAGGGCAACCCAGCAGGGGTGGCGGTGATCGGTTACAAAGGACGCCCATCCAGCACGGCGGGTGTGTCGAGGACCGGAAATGCCCCGGACGGGTCCGGTCATCAGGCCATCGGTGGATCCCATGCGCCCCTGCACAGATTGAAGGATTTGATGGTAGACTCGGGCAGCCCGTTATATCACACCGGTCATGACGGGGGACCCGGGGCGCGGATGCATGCAAAAGGACCCGTGCACGTGCCGGCATCTGAAGATGAGGACACGAGTGCCTCACGTGGCCCGGGGAATTTAAACCCGTCCGAGGGGGCCCCGTCGCCCGGTGATGGTGCCCGGCTGACTGCCGATGATGTCCAGAATTTAAAACCGTCAGGGGACGGTCCCTCACCCGGAGACAACCTGACCATGTCGGCAGAGGACTTCAAGAATTTCAATCCGGCTTATGACGGCCCGGGCCCGGGCAGCGATGTCACTTCGACGGAACCGGATGTAAAGAAGTTGAAGTAACACACACTAGCGACGCGAAAGCCTTTTATCAATAACATTTGCAGGGGAATGCCATTAACTGTCGGCATTCCCTTTTTTTCATTGGTACCGACAGATATTACGGCGTTTAGTGCGTTCTCCATCTATTTTTGTTTCATATTTGAAATCTGTTCGTGTTATCGGCTTTTTCCTCTTTTCACCATTTCTGAAACCGCGTAAACTCTATGAGCCGTCTGGTTGCCCTGTTATATTTTTTAATGAGGATTATGGTGGTTGCCATAAATATGTTCCGTTTGAACCTAGTGAGTTTCCGTTAACCGGATACCGTTTCGGGGGAGTCCGGATATGGACATGCTCGGTATCGGGATCGCCATCGGTATCGGAATCGAGACAGAATGGCCAACTTCGAAGTCGATACCGATTCCGAACCCGATACCGATACCGATGACTCGGCAACTTTGAACCGCGTCAACAATCCACAAATCAGAACGCAATTCTGGCAATCACTATAAACATCGACCCAAGCTCCGGGAACACTGGGCGCTCTGTGAGAGATACCCGTCCTGCGCTGATCTGTTGCGAAATCGCTTTAAACTTATTATTATCTGTTTGCAAACGTTAACGGTGAACTGTGACGACTCGAAAAGAATCCATCTTCGATACACTTGACCAGGTCAAGGCCACCCTTGAGTTTTTGGCTGCATCCGGAGTGACCGGGTTCGACTGCTCAGAGGAGACCCTGGAGCGTGTCGAGCAATGGACGCGGTGGAAAAATGAAGCCCAACATTCTGAATCCCTTGAGGATATTCAGATCGATCTGGGGGAGTGCCGGCGCTGCGGACTGTCTGGGACCCGGACCCGCATTGTCTTTGGCGAGGGCAATCCCGATGCCCGGCTGGTGTTTGTCGGGGAGGGACCCGGATACGACGAGGACAAGCAAGGGCGGCCCTTCGTCGGGGCTGCCGGAAAGCTGTTGACGAAAATTATCCGGGCGATGGGACTCGAACGGGAGGACGTATATATCTGCAACATCATCAAGTGCCGGCCACCCAAAAACCGAAATCCCATGCCCGATGAAATTGAAACCTGCTCCCCTTTTCTGGAGCGCCAGCTCGCCGCTATCCAGCCGGAGGTGATCTGTGCTCTGGGCAAATTTGCGGCTCAGACGCTGCTCAATACCCAGACGCCCATTTCACGGTTGCGCGGCCGATTTCATGACTATCAGGGGGTCCCGTTGATGCCGACCTTTCATCCGGCGTATCTTCTCAGAAACCCCGAAGGAAAACGGGCCACATGGGAGGACATCCAGCAGATAATGGATCGACTTGGATTGAAAAAATAACATGTTCACCACAGAGGCACAGAGACGCTGAGAGTAACCGTCTCGGGCGCTGTGCTGGCAATACCAGCAGTATACGCCCGAGCCGCTGGTTGCCATATCTCCGCGAACATTTGGATTACAGATTTTGTTACGATCAACAGGTCTTTACCGTAGAAGGCTCAACAGGTTGTTGATGATCAGCTGCCCGCAGGGCTGAGCCTGTTTTGCTAAATCGGATCTCCCGATTTAGCAAAAAAATAGAACACTCCGTGCTCTCTGTGTCTCTGTGGTGCACTGGAGGTAGCAGTTTTTCTTTTAAGAGCAATCACAGAAAGGTACCCAAAAAACGTAATATCATGATGCGACTAACTACAATAATACAAATGATCCTTGCAGCGTTCATTCTGTGCGGCGGGTCGGCTTACGCTCAGTCAGCTACGGTGTATGTTATCCCCGTGGCCGATGCCATCAGTCCCGGCGTCGCCAATTATATCAAGAAGGGGATTGAAAAAGCCTCGGAGACCGGAGCTGCCGCCGTCGTCATAGAACTGGACACCCCCGGCGGCCTTGCCGACTCCATGCGCAAGATCGTCATGGCCATATACAAGAGCGAGATCCCGGTGGTCGTCTTTGTGTCCCCCAGCGGCGCGCGCGCGGCGTCTGCCGGCGTGATGATAACCATGGCTGCAGACATTGCCGCCATGGCCCCGGGAACCAATATCGGGGCAGCCCATCCCGTGGGGGCCGGCGGCAAGGAGATCAATGAAACCATGGAGGACAAGGTGACCAACGACATGGTCGCCTACGTCAAAGGGATCGCCAAAAAACGGGATCGAAACGAGGAATGGGCGGAAAAGGCCGTCCGGGAAAGCGTATCGGTGACGGCGTCGGAAGCCCTGGAAAACAACATTATCGATCTGATCGCCGAGGATATGGACGATCTCATCAAACAGATCAACGGTCGTGAGATTGCGGGCAAGGGAACCCTGAACCTTCAGGATCCCCAAATGGTGGTAATGAAAGAAACCTTTCGGGACAAGGTTCTGAAAACCATCAGCAACCCCAACATCGCCTATATTCTCATGCTTATCGGTCTTGCCGGCCTGTACTTCGAATTGTCCCATCCGGGAGCCATTTTCCCGGGCGTTATCGGCGGCATCGCCATCATCCTGGCGTTCTTCGCGTTCCAGACGCTTCCGGTAAATTATGCCGGCCTTCTGTTGATTGTCCTTGCCGTCGTGTTCTTTATTATGGAAATGAAAATAGCCAGTTACGGGCTGCTGAGCGTTGCCGGAGTCACGTCTCTGCTGCTGGGGTCGCTGATGCTGTTCGAGGGGGACAGCCCGGAGATACGGGTTGCCTGGCAGGTGATGATACCCACAGTGGGCTTGATATCCGCCTTTTTTATCGCGGTGGCCGGCATGGTATTTAAAGCCCATGTGATCCAGCCGAGAACAGGCGTATCCGGGTTAATCGGTCAGGTTGGCGTGGTCAGGAATATCATCGACCCTGCGGGGAAGGTTTTTATTCATGGCGAACTCTGGAATGCCGAAGCTGGAACAACGATTCCAGAGGGGGCTAAAGTCCGGGTGGTGAACGTGACCAATCTGATGCTGGAAGTTGAAGCTGTGGAAGAAGCCTCCAAAGCGGACACGGCATAACACAATACAGGAGATGATAATGTTATACACAATTATTGCCATCGTCGTACTGGTGATTCTTTTTCTGTCGGCAGCGCTGCGGGTGCTCAACGAGTACGAGCGGGGCGTCATATTCCGACTTGGTAGGGTTATCGCCGCGAAAGGCCCGGGACTGATCATTCTGATTCCGATTATCGATAAAATGATCCGGGTCAGCATGCGGATTGTCGCCATGGATGTAGACCCCCAGGATGTGATCACCCGGGACAACGTCTCGGTCAAGGTAAACGCGGTGATCTATTTCCGTGTCATGGATCCCACCAGCGCCATTGTCGAGGTCGAAAACTACACGTACGCCATGTCCCAGCTGGCACAGACGACGTTGCGGAGCGTCTGCGGGGGGGCGGAGTTGGACGAGCTGCTTGCCGAAAGAGAGCAAATAAACAACCAGCTTCAGGAAATCCTCGACGCCCAGACGGATCCCTGGGGGATCAAGGTTTCTGCGGTGGAACTCAAGCACATCGACTTGCCGGATGACATGCAGCGGGCCATGGCGCGGCAGGCGGAAGCCGAGCGGGAACGGCGGGCAAAGATCATCAACGCCGAAGGTGAGTTCCAGGCCGCCAATCAGCTGGCCAATGCGGCCGAGATCATCCAAAAGCATCCCACGGCGCTCCAGCTGAGATACCTGCAGACCATGCGGGAGATGGCCGCCGAAAACAACTCGACGACCATATTCCCGTTTCCCATGGATCTCTTCGGACCGTTGATCAGGCATTTTGGCAGCACCGAAACTGATCCGAAAACGGAATGAAACGAATTTCATTGACTTTGGTTAACATCCTATTTTAGATAAACTTTTTTAATCATCCGAACGAGAGCGGCTTGCCCGGAAACGGGCTCTGACAGCGGGGGCGGCATGCCTCCGCTGGTGCTTTTTTCGAGCATGAACAGAATCCCGGAATTACGTTCCGATGGATTCCGTTGATCTGAATCGGAACATGTTATCTCAATTGCGTTTTACGAAGGGAAAGGAACGGCTATGGGCGGAAAGAAAAAAGAAACCAAGGAAAAACCTCTCGAGAAAATGACGGCCAAGGAGCTTCGAGAGGTGGCCCTGGACATCCCTGAAATTGTCGGTGTCCACGGTATGAACAAGACGGAACTGATCAGCGCCATCAAAGAAGCTCGGGGCATCGTCGAGGAAAAAAGCAAAAAATCGGATGCCAAGTCCTCGGTGCGGGAGATCAAAAAGCAGATCAGTGAACTCAAGGCGAAGCGTGAGGCTGCTCTGGAGGCCGAGGATCGCAAGATGGCGGATATTTATCGGCGCAAGATTAGCCGGTTGAAGAAGAAAACGCGGCGAGCCGCTTAACATGCGCCCGGGCTGATTCTGGATACTGGATACTGGATACTGGATTCTGGATACTGGATTCTGGATACTGGATTCTGGATACTGGATACTGGATTCTGGATGGAAGATACAAGATGCAAGATGCAGGATATCTGGAGAATTGGAGTGATGGGGTACCATGGGCTCGGAGAATTTTCAGTACTCCTGTACTCCAATGACACCGCCGACAGGCGCGAAATGACGTGTACCACCGGCCAACCGGCAAACTGGCCAACCGGCAAACGGGCCCACGGGCCAACGGGCGAACTGGCCAACGGGCCAACGGGCTGACGGGCTGACGGGCTGACGGTTAAATCGAGATTCCATGAGCAACCGGACACTCAAATCGTTGCTTGAGCGCTACATCGAAACCCTGTCCAGTGAGAAAGGGTACTCTGTACACACGTGTCGGGCCTATCAAAACGACCTGGGAGAGTTTTTACGGTATGCAGCCGCGTCATTTTCACCAGAGGCGTCCGTGGCCCCGGATGATGCCCTGGACACGATCGCCATCGAGGACATCGACAATCTGGTGATCCGCGGCTATCTCGGCTTTTTGCACCAGCGAAACAAAAAAACGACGGTCGCCCGGAAGCTTTCGGCGATTCGATCTTTTTTCAAGCATCTGGTGAAGCACGGGCGGCTTGCGAATAATCCGACGGATGCGATTCTGACGCCCAAGCAGGACAAATCGATTCCAACCTATTTAACTGTGGATGAGATGTTCCGCCTGCTCGATTCCATCACCACCGACTCGCTGCTCGGGATCCGCAATCGGGCTATTTTCGAAACGATGTATTCGAGCGGCATTCGAATTTCAGAGCTCTCGGGTCTCAATGTCGAGGATGCAGACCTTGCGGGGCGTGTCATGCGGGTGCTCGGGAAAGGGAGCAAGGAGCGTATCGTCCCGATCGGCAGGACCTGCACGGAGATGATTCGCGGGTACCGAAAGCGTCTTTTCATGGAAACATCCATCCGCCCGGATACGGAGGGCCCGCTCTTTCTGAATAAAAACAAGGGGCGTCTCAGCGCCCGGTCCATTGCCCGAATATTGGAAGGACTTTGCCGGCAGGTCGGACTGCCCATGGCCGTGTCACCCCATGCCATGCGGCATTCCTTTGCAACCCATATGCTCGACGCCGGCGCAGATCTGCGGGTGGTGCAGGAACTTCTGGGGCACAAAAACCTGTCGACAACCCAAAGGTACACTCACATCAGTATCGACAGGCTCATGAAAACCTACGACAAGGCCCATCCACGCAAATAAACCCCCGCCTGGAGGGGCTCGGTTAACGGCCGGCTTCGAAGTGGCTTTTTCAACAAGGAAAAACCAATGGGAATGCACGGGACAACCATTCTGGCACTGGAACACAAGGGTACGATTGCCGTTGCCGGCGACGGCCAGATCACCTTGAACGATTCCGTGGTAAAGCATCATGCCAAAAAGGTGCGACGCATTTACAATGATAAAATAATTGTCGGCTTTGCCGGAGCCACCGCCGACGCACTGAACTTATCCGAGCGCCTGGAAAAAAAACTGGAGCGGTACAACGGCAATCTCACACGAAGCGCCGTTGAACTGGCCCGGGACTGGCGAACGGATAAGTACCTGCGTCGCCTGGATGCATTGATGGTGGCTGTGGATGAGACCCGAATGTTTCTGATATCGGGAAACGGTGACGTCATTGAGCCGGATGAGGGCATGGTCGGTATCGGGTCCGGGGGCACAACAGCGCTGGCTGCGGCCGGTGCATTGGTGAAGAACACGAAGATGGGAGCCGAAGACATTGTTCGAGAAGCCATGCGGATTGCTTCCTCCATCTGCATATACACAAATGACAGTATTACCGTTGAGGTGATAGAAACAGATTCTTCTTCAAGTTAGCCGGAGAATAGGGGCCGAGGATTCAGATGTCGGATGTCCGATGTCGCAGGTCAGATGTCGGAGGTCAGATGTCGGAGGTCAGAAGACGCAGGACCGAAGACAGAGGACAGAAGGCAGAGGACAGCTAAGACATGAGGACACACGGGCCAACGGGCAAACGGGCAAACGGGCAAACGGGTCAACGGGCTGACCGGCCAACCGGCCAACCGGCCAAACAGCGAGAGATAATTTTAGGGAAAACATGAGTGATTTAAGACCAGCAGACATCGTCGAAGCTCTGGATCGCTATATCATCGGTCAGGGCCGGGCCAAACGTTCGGTAGCCATCGCATTGAGGAACCGCTGGCGACGGCGGCAGGTCCCGGAAGACCTGCGGGACGAAATTGCCCCGAAAAACATAATTCTTATCGGACCCACCGGCGTGGGGAAGACGGAAATCGCCAGAAGGCTTTCCATGCTGACGGACTCACCGTTTATGAAGGTAGAGGCCTCCAAATTCACTGAGGTCGGCTATGTGGGCCGGGATGTGGAATCCATGGTTCGGGATCTTGTGGAACTTACCGTCAACATGATGAAGGTCCGGGAGCAGGGCGCGGTGCGGGAAAAGGCCGGAAAGGCTGCCGAGGAACGGATGCTCGATCTTCTGCTTCCCAAAAGCGGTCCAGCCGGATTTCAGGCCCCCGTCGGGGGCACCGGCTCCGAGTCGGAGGCCGGTGTGCCGGCGGCTCCGTCCGCTGCCACCCGGGAAAAACTCCGCAACATGCTCCAGCAGGGTAAATTGAACAATCGCGTCGTCGATCTGGATGTTGCTGACCGGAGTATTCCGATGGTGGAAATCTTCTCAAATGTCGGTATGGAAGAGATGGGTATCAATTTCAAGGACATGTTCAGCGGGCTGATGCCGAAGAACACCAAACGGCGGAAAGTCAAGGTGCTCGAAGCTCTTGAAATCCTGACCAACGACGAAGCTCAGAATTTGATCGACATGGACAAGGTGGTTCGCCTGGCCGTCGAAAAGGTCGAACAGTCCGGCATCATATTTCTGGACGAAATCGACAAAATTGCCGGGAGCAACGGGGGACACGGTCCGGACGTTTCCAGGGAAGGGGTTCAAAGGGATCTGCTGCCCCTTGTCGAGGGCTCCACGGTGAACACCAAGTACGGCCCGGTGAAAACAGATCATGTGCTGTTCATCGCCTCGGGTGCGTTTCACACGATCAAGCCGTCCGACCTGATCCCCGAGCTACAGGGGCGGTTTCCGATCCGTGTGGAACTCGACTCTCTTGGCCGGGAAGAATTCGCACGTATCCTGGTCGAGCCGCGGAACGCCCTGGTACTTCAGTACATTGCGCTGATGCGAACCGAAGGGGTGGAAGCGGTTTTCGAGGACGATGCGATCGAGCGTATCGCCACCATTGCCGAAGAAGTGAACACGTCGACGGAGAATATCGGCGCCCGAAGACTCCACACGCTCATGGAGTGCCTGCTCGAGGATATCCTGTTCGACGCGCCGGACATGTCCGATCAACGTGTCGTCATCGATGCGGCCTATGTAGACGACAAGCTGCAGCACATCAAAGAGGATGACGATTTAAGTCGGTATATTCTTTAACGGAGGGTGTTTGGTGTTCGGTGTTCGGTGTTCGGTACTTGGTATCTGATTGTCTCTAGTATGACGGGGGTAGCGAGCGTTACGGATCGAATGGATGCTGGATGCTCGATACTGGACACTGGATGATGTATTCTGGATACTGGATAATTGATGCTGGTAGAACCAGATGTCGGATTTCAGATGTCTGATGTCGGAGGTCAGAGGGCAGGTGCGGGTTTCAGGTTTCAAGATTCAGGATACAGGATGCACGTCTCATGGGGTGGAAACTGATTGATTGTCTTTCATATCCTGAATCCTGAGTCTTGGATCTTGTATCCGAGTACAACCGGCCAAACCGGCAAACCGGCCAAACGGCCAACGGGCAAACGGGCTAACCGGCAACCACACCTCAGGGCATCAGCCGTTCCTGAAGCCGGAGCAGGAAAAGAGAAGAATACAGCAGAAAGATCTTTCACCCATGACTCCAAGTGTAGCCGATATATTGATCGAGGCCCTGCCGTACATCCGGAAGTTTTCCGGTATGACCGTCGTGATCAAGTACGGCGGTCACGCCATGGTCGACGAGCAGCTCAAGGAAGACTTTGCCAGAGACATCACTCTCCTCAAATTTATCGGGTTGAGTCCTGTCGTGGTGCATGGCGGGGGCCCCCAGATTAATTCGGTACTCGATCGGATGGGTATCCGCCCCAGGTTTGTACGGGGGATGCGGATGACCGACGAGCCGACCATGGACGTGGTGGAAATGGTGCTGGGCGGTAAAGTCAACAAATCGATCGTTGCCCAGATAAACCGACAGGGAGGCAAAGCGGTCGGTCTCAGCGGCAAGGACGGCGGGCTGATCCAGGCGAAAAAGCTTCATATCGTCTACCAGGAGGAAGAGAGTAAACCGCCGGAAATTATCGATCCGGGGCTTGTCGGAGAAGTGACCCGCATCCAGCCGGCGATTATCGAGACGCTCACCGAAAAAGGGTTTATTCCCATTATCGCACCGGTCGGTGTCGGCGAGGCCGGCGAGACCTTTAATATGAATGCCGACCTTGTGGCCAGCCGCATGGCAGTGGCGCTGGGAGCCGGGCGTTTAGTCTATGTGACGGATGTGGACGGGGTCCAGGATGCCTCCAACCAGCTTATCTCCTCCATCGATGCCGAGACCATCGGCAGGATGGTGGCCGGCGGCACCATCACCGGCGGCATGATTCCCAAAATCGAGTATGCGTTGGACGCCATCAAGGGGGGCGTGGAAAAGGTGCCGATCATCAATGGGAAACAGCGCCACGCCATACTTCTGGAATTGTTTACGGACAGGGGTATCGGCACTGAAGTGATTGCCTGAGATTCTTCTCCAAACGAATTGGAGAAGAGGATCCAAGGATTCAAGGGGGCAAGGGTTCAAGTGAAATGCCTTCCGCTGAGTGGGGTTACACATCTGATCTTTTGAACTGAGGTGCGCTTGACGTCGAAAGCCTCTATGTATTTACAGATAGTGATGCAACGGAAAAGGTACTGAGGGCGAACGATGAGCTCCGGATACATGGAACGGGCGGAGAAGGTGCTGGCAACGACTTACAAGCGACAGCCTCTGGTGTTGACCCGAGGAAAGGGTTGCCGGTTGTGGGACAGCCAGGACCGCAGCTACCTGGACTTTGTGGCCGGTATTGCCGTCTGCAACCTCGGCCACGGCCATCCCGACATCGCCCGGGCGCTCGCCACCCAGGCAGAGAAGTTGTGTCATGTGTCGAATCTCTATTACACGGTTCCGCAGATGGAACTGGCCGAACGGCTCACCCGGGTCAGCTTCGCGGATCGGGCGTTTTTCTGCAACAGCGGCGCCGAAGCCAATGAGGCGGCCATCAAGCTGGCGAGAAAGTATTTCAGTGCGAAGAATCAGGGCGCCCGTCATCGCATCATCAGTATGGAACGGTCCTTTCATGGAAGAACCATGGCGACCCTCTCCGCGACCGGACAGGATAAAATTCAGAAAGGGTTTGAACCGTTGCTGGACGGATTCGACTTCGTACCTTTTGGAGATGCCGATGCCTTGCGGCGACAGATAGGCCCGGAAACATGCGCCGTGATGCTCGAGCCGGTTCAGGGAGAGGGCGGCGTTCGATGTCCTCCGGAGGGCTATCTCGCAGAGGTACGGCACATCTGTGACGATGCGGGCCTGTTGCTGATTTACGATGAGATTCAGACCGGTATGGGCAGAACGGGCAAACTTTTTGCGTATGAGCATTCAGGAGCGGTTCCCGACATCATGACGTTGGCCAAGGCTCTGGGCAACGGGCTTCCCATCGGGGCGATGCTCGCAACGGAATCCGTGGCGGCGGCGTTCGGGCCGGGCTCCCATGCAACGACCTTCGGCGGCACGCCGGTCATCACGGCCGCTGCCCTGGAAGTGATGCGCTTGCTCATCGATAAGGGAATTGTCGCCCATGGTGCGGAGGTCGGCAACTATTTTCGCGGTCGGCTGGAGGATTTGGCGCGGCGGCATCCGGATGTGGTGGAAGATGTTCGCGGCATCGGCCTCCTTCTGGGGCTCAAGCTGTCAGCGCCCGGCGATCCGGTGGTTGCAGCCTGCATGGAAAGAGGATTTCTGATTAACTGCATCCAGGACCGGATTCTCCGGTTCGTACCGCCGCTGGTGGTGGAAACACCCGAGATCGATGCCCTGATCGACTGCCTGGACAAGGTCCTGCCGCTGCTGAAGGACGCCTGAAGCGCCCAAGGCATGGCATCGGGGGGAGACAATCGGCACGGCGCGGGACACAATCAGATGAGATAAAGATAGTTAATGAACCTTCCCGCAGCCACTTGACCGAATAGCGACATCGTCGCGTTTCATAAAATCGTAGCACGATTTTATTCTCAAACAGATAGGAGGGGATAATGAAAAAAGATATTCTCACCCTTCTGGACCTGGACAAAAAAGATGTGGACATGCTGATCCGGCGTGCCCTTGAGCTCAAGAAAGACCGGAGTCAAGGAGCGTCCGAGAGACCGCTTTTGGGGAAAACCTTGGGCTTGATTTTTGACAAGCCCTCCACGCGGACACGGATTTCATTCGAAGCGGCGATGGTCCAGCTCGGCGGAACGCCCATTTTTATCAGCGCAAAAGATTCACAAATGGCCCGGAACGAGCCGGTGCGGGACACCGCCAGGGTGCTCTCCCGCTACCTGGACGGGCTGGCGATAAGGACCTTTTCAGATGACCGCATCCGGGAATTTGCCGACTATTCGACGATTCCTGTCATCAATGCATTGACCGACCTGTACCATCCGATTCAGGTCCTCAGCGATGTCATGACCGTGGTGGAAGCAAAGGGCGGTTATCAGGACCTGCGGATTGTGTGGGTCGGCGACGGCAATAACGTCGCCCATTCATGGATCAACGCGGCTGCCGTGCTGGACCTTGAATTAATCCTTGCCTGCCCCGAGGGGTATCAACCGGACGCCGCTGTTCTGGATCGAGCCGTTCAAAAAGGTGGCGGAAAAATCCGGGTTGTCCAGGACCCGGCTGTTGCCGTCCGGCAGGCCGATGTTCTTTATACCGATGTGTGGGCCAGTATGGGTCAGGAAGAGCAGCAGACCGAACGGGTGGATGTATTTTCGGCCTATCAGGTGAACCGTGCGCTGGTTGACGCCGGGGCAGAGGATGTTATTGTGATGCACTGTCTACCGGCCCATCGTGGTGAAGAAATCAGCGAAGAGGTTCTCGAAGGGGAGCGGTCCGTGGTATGGGACCAGTCGGAGAACAAGCTCCATATGCACAAGGCCGTCCTGGAGTGGCTGATCGGGAAATAGGGAAGATGATAAAAGAACAATCTCTCACAGAGCTCACAGAGGGCACAGAGGCATGTTGGATCTGGATACTGGATGCTTGATACTGGATGCTGGATACTGGAGGGAGATGGATGTCGGAGGCTTGCCCGCCTTTGGCGGATCAGAGGACAGAGGGCAGAGGACAGAGGGCAGAGGACAGATGTCGGAGGACAGAGGGCAGAGGAAAGGTGTCGGGTTTCAGGATTCAGGGGACAGGGATTGGAGCTGAAAGCTGAAGGCTGAAAGATGAAAAGAACAGATGCAAGCTGCAGGATACAAGAAGCACCCAAAAGAGATCGAGAGCTCATTGATCGCTAGCAGTCCCCTTAATCATGTATCCTGAATCTTGAAACTTGTATCTTGAACCAACCGGCCAACCGGCCAACGGGCACACGGGCCCACGCTAGAACTCGCTGAGCTCGCTCAGGACAAGCGGCCAACCAATGGAGTTAGGAAAGGAGAACAACGGGGTGGGAAATAATGTAAAGAAAGTCGTACTTGCCTATTCCGGAGGCCTGGATACATCGGTTATTCTCCGATGGATAATCGAAACCTATGGCTGCGAAGTGGTCACCTTTTCCGCCGACATCGGGCAGGAGGAAGATCTGGAACAGGTCCGGAGAAATGCGGTCCACACCGGGGCAAGCAAGGTTTACATCGACGATTTGAAGGAAACGTTTGTCAAAGATTACGTGTTTCCGGCCTTTCGGGCCAACGCGATCTACGAGGGACAGTACCTGCTCGGGACATCCATCGCCCGTCCCCTCATTGCCAAACGGCAAATGGAAATAGCCGCGGCAGAAGGGGCGGATGCTGTCAGCCACGGGGCTACGGGCAAAGGGAACGACCAGGTGCGTTTCGAACTCGCGTATCTGGCGATCGATCCCAATATCCGGATTATCGCCCCCTGGCGGGAGTGGGACCTCAACTCCCGAACGCAGCTTATGGCGTTTGCGGAAACCCACGGTATCGCCGTCCCCACCACCCACAGCAAACCTTACAGCACCGACTGGAATCTTCTTCACATCAGTTATGAGGGGGGTATTCTGGAAGATCCCTGGGCGGCGGCACCCGACGATATTTACACGTTGACCGTATCCCCCCAGCAGGCGCCCGATAAACCGGAAACCATGGACATCGAGTTCCGGTCCGGGGACCCCGTGGCGCTCAATGGAGAAGAACTCGCCCCTGCCGCACTTTTAAAAAAGCTCAATGTTATCGGCGGTCGAAACGGAATCGGAAGGGTCGATCTCGTTGAGAACCGTTTTGTCGGTATGAAATCCAGGGGAGTATACGAAACACCCGGCGGGACGATATTGCGGGCGGCCCATATTGCCATGGAGTCCATTACTCTGGACCGGGAAGTCATGCACCTGCGCGACAGCCTGATCCCCAAATATGCGGAGCTCGTCTACAATGGATTCTGGTTTTCACCCGAACGGCGTCTTTTGCAGACCTTGATCGACGAAACCCAGAAAATGGTGTCCGGGCTGGTACGGCTGGAACTTTACAAAGGAAATTGCCGGGTTCTGGGGCGTCGATCGGACCACTCCCTGTACCGGGAGGACTTTGCCACGTTTGAGGATGACAGCGTCTACCGTCAGAAGGACGCCGAAGGATTCATCCGTCTCAATTCGCTGCGGCTCAGGATCCAGCGGATGCTGGAACAAATGGGATCTTAGCCCGGATATTTCACCAAACGGAGACTTTCATGGACAAGGCATTTCGAGGTGACGCTGTAGTCCACCTACCGCGAACCTCGAATAACGCGGGCCGTGGAAGTCTCCGTTTGGCCCGAAGGGTTAAACTTTTTCAGTTATTTCGGCCATGGTTAATGTAACATATTGTACGCTGTCTGAATTTCCCGGACCTTCAGATAAATGAATAATATGTTTTCTTTTCGATCACTTTCTGAAAAAATTTCATGAAATGTTCGGGTTAGCTAAAGGGAAGATAATTCATGAGTCATGCGTCGATGTATCCGAGTCAAGTCGCGATGATCTCGAAGGATCCAAGGGTTCAAGGGTTCAAGGATTCAAGTGAAATTTTAACAACAGGGTCCGAGGTCTACCCGCACGCCAAAGGCGCATAAACCTATGGCGGCGCCGAAGGCGACCAGGGATTAAAGGATTCAAAGGTTCAAGTGCAAATTAAAAAGCGCTTCCGAAAAACCCACAAGAAAAGTTCCTGAAGCTTATTCGATCTTTCGAATTGGAGTTCGATATTCGGTTATTGTTAAACCCTTGGACCCTCGACTCCTTGAATCCTTGGACCCTTCTCTGTGACTATTCTGGAGAAGAACCAGTTATAGGTGCACAACAAGACAATGAAAGGGTCGATGAAACGAGGCACAATATGGCAGACAAACCGTGGGACGGCAGATTTGCTGAAAAAACCGACCGGAGTGTAGAAGACTTTACGGCGTCCATCGATGTGGATCGCAGATTGTACGCGCATGACATCGAGGGGAGTGTCGCCCATTGTCGCATGCTTGCCAGAACCGGTATTATAACGGATGACGAGGCGTCCGAACTGATCCAGGGGCTGGGAAGAATCCGGAGGGAAATCGAACACGGGGATTTTGAGTTCGATCCGGGCCTCGAGGATATCCACATGCACATCGAGACCAGACTCGTTCAGGAGGTCGGAAAAGTCGCCCAAAAACTGCATACCGCCAGAAGCAGAAACGATCAGGTCGCGGTGGATATCCGGCTGTATCTGCGCGAGGAAATTCTTCATATCATCGCCGATCTTGCCGCCCTGAGGCGTGTGATGGTGGATCTCGCCAAAATCCATATCGACACCGTACTGCCGGGATACACCCATCTTCAGCGGGCGCAGCCGGTGCTGCTGGCCCACCATTTCATGGCGTACTATGAAATGCTGACCCGGGATGGAGAGCGGTTCCGGGACGCCCGGCGGCGGGTTGATGTCATGCCCCTGGGAAGTGCCGCCCTTGCCGGTACGACCTATCCCATCGACAGGGACTATACGGCCGAGTTGCTGGATTTCTCCGAGGTATCGGCAAACAGCCTGGATGCTGTCGCGGACCGGGATTTTGCCATCGAATGTGTGTCCGCTGCCGCGATCTCCATGATGCATTTGAGCCGATGCTCCGAAGAGCTGATCCTGTGGTCGAGTGCTGAATTCGGCTTCATCGAGCTTCCGGATGCGTTTGCCACCGGCAGTAGTATTATGCCCCAGAAAAAAAATCCGGACGTGCCGGAACTGGTCCGGGGAAAGACGGGTCGGGTGTACGGCGATCTCATGGCCCTGTTGTCCATGATGAAGGCACTGCCGCTGGCCTACAACCGGGATATGCAGGAAGACAAGGAGCCGATCTTCGATGCCCTGGATACGCTATCACGCTGCCTCCGCATTTACACAAAGATGCTTCCTCGAATGCGCGTGAACACGGAGAAGATGATGGCCGCAGGCTCGAGCGGTTATCTGAATGCAACGGATCTTGCCGATTATCTGGTCAACAAGGGAATGGCCTTTCGTGAGGCCCACAACTGTGCGGGCCGTGCGGTCGGCCACGCCTTTGCCAAGGGAAAAGAGCTCCACGAAATGGATCTGGACGAACTCCGGGGCTTTTCCAATCTCATTCAGGAAGATGTTTACGACGCACTGCAGACCCGGCAAACCATCGATCGGAGGACTTCTGCCGGCGGGACTGCGACCGCCAATGTCCGCAAAGCAATCGAAATCGCTGAAAAGACCCTCGATGAAGAGGTCCAGACGTGAATCCGTGTGCGGGGGTAGACAACGGGCTCGATCCTGTCGTGAACCAGGTTCGGCAGATCCTGTGGTTCTGGGAAATGGCAATCCTCTGCGGGCTGTTGCTTTTTCCGGTTGCCTGCGGGAAAAAAGGGCCGCCCGTACCGCCGAAAAGTAAAATCCCATCGGCCGTCCAGGACATAAATTACAATGTTCAGGGATCTACCGTGCGACTGTCCTGGCCGGTGGCCGACACGGATGTTTCCGACGACCGGAAAATCGTCTCTTTTCGCGTCTATCGATCCGTTCGTCCTGAGAACGCTACCTCGTGTCCGGGCTGTCCCGTGCCGTTTGAACTGGCAGGGGAGGTGCCGGCGGCCGGTGCCTCGAAGGAGGGGTTTGTGGAATATATCGACCAATTGAGTCCGGGAGACATATTTTACTACAAGATTGTGCCGGTATCGGAAGACGGAGTGGCCGGAGTTCCGTCGCAGGTGATTAAGATAGCGGATTATTAATCGGAATAGGGGCCATTTTTCACCAAATCGTTCCACAATTTTATAAGGAAACCGATGCATCATTTCAATTACATCGATAACGAGTTGTTCTGTGAGAACGTCCCGGTAAACACTATTGCCAAAAAGATCGGGACCCCGTTTTATCTTTACAGCCACGCTACGCTGACACGACACTTCTCGATTTTCGAACAGGCATTCGAAGGCGTGGATCGGCTTGTCTGTTTTTCGGGGAAAGCCAACAGCAGCCTGGCCATCCTCAAAATCTTTGCAGATCTTGGCGGCGGACTCGACATCGTATCCGGAGGCGAACTTTTCAGAGGCCTCAAAGCCGGTTTCACGCCACAGAAAATAGTCTATTCCGGTGTGGGGAAACGGATCGATGAAATCGATGCCGCTCTAAGCAACGGTATCCTCATGTTCAACGTCGAATCCCTGGAGGAACTTGAGCTGATCGATCAGCGGGCAAAGGAGTCGGGTACAACCGCTTCGGTGGCGTTGCGGGTAAACCCCAACGTGGATCCCAAGACACATCCGTACATCTCGACGGGGCTTCGGAAAAACAAGTTCGGTATCGATATGGAAACCGCTCTGGAGGGGTATCGGGCGGCAAGCCGTCTTCAGCACATTCGGATGATCGGCATCGATTGTCACATCGGATCGCAAATTACCGAAGCCCGGCCTTTCCAGGACGCGCTGGACAGTCTGAAGGAACTGGTGCATCAGCTTCAGCACATGGACATCCATATCCGTTATCTGGATATGGGCGGCGGTCTGGGAATAACCTATGATGATGAAAAGCCGCCGCTTCCCAGCGAATACGCCCGGGCGATAGTCGAATCCATGGGGGATCTGCCGCTCACGTTGATCCTGGAGCCGGGCCGGGTGATCGTGGGAAACGCAGGGATTCTTGTCACCCGGGTCCTGTACCGAAAACCCGGCCCTGATAAGGAATTTATCATTGTCGACGCCGGGATGAACGATCTGATGCGACCCACCCTTTACAGCGCCTACCACGCCATAAAACCGGTGGAGTTGTCCGGTGGTGCCACGATTCGTGCCGATGTGGTGGGTCCAATTTGCGAAAGCGGCGATTTTCTTGCGCTGGACCGCGAATTGGCGGATGTGGTAAAGGGCGATCTGCTGGCGGTCATGAGTGCGGGCGCTTACGGTTTTGTGATGTCCTCGAATTATTGCAGCCGCCTCAGGGTGCCGGAAATCATGGCCATGGGAGATACGTTTGAGGTCATCCGCACCCGGCAGACCTACGATGACCTGATCGCCGGAGAGTCGGTTCCGGAATTTCTGAAAGAAGAACGATAGCTCTCACAGAGAGACAGAGTGCAGAGGGCAGAGGGCAACTGACCGATGTCGGATGTCGGATGTCTGAGGCATGCCCGCCTTTGGCGGGTCGGAGGGCAGAGGGCAACTGACCGATGTCGGATGTCGGATGTCTGAGGCTTGCCCGCCTTTGGCGGGTCGGAGGACAGAAGACAGGTGTCGGGTTTCAGGCTTCAAGATCCAGGATACTGGATGCACGTCTCATGGGATGGAAACTGATCGATTGTCTTTCATATCCTGAATCCTGAGTCTTGGATCTTGTATCCGAGTACAACCGGCCAACCGGCTTAACCGGCTAACGGGCCAACGGGCAAACGGGCCAACGGGCCCACGGGGGGCAGAAGACAGAGGACAGAGCACAGAGCACAGAGGGCAGAGGGCAACTGACCGATGTCGGATGTCGGATGTCTGAGGCTTGCCCGCCTTTGGCGGGTCGGAGCACAGAGGACAGGTGTCGGGTTTCAGGTTTGAAGATCCAGGGTACAGGATGCACGTCTCATGGGGTGGAAACTGATTGGTTGTCTTTCATATCCTGAATCCTGAATCTTGGATCTTGAATCCGAGTACAACCGGCAAACCGGCTTAACCGGCTAACGGGCCAACGGGCAAACGGGCCAACGGGCAAACGGGGGGCAGAAGACAGAGGACAGAGCACAGAGGGCAGAGGGCAACTGACCGATGTCGGATGTCGGATGTCTGAGGCTTGCCCGCCTTTGGCGGGTCGGAGCACAGAAGACAGGTGTCGGGTTTCAGGTTTCAGTGGACAGGTATCGGAGCTGAAAGCTGAAGGCTGAAAGATGAAAAGAACAGATGCAAGCTGCAGGATACAAGATGCACCCAAAAGAGATCGAGAGCTCATTGATCGCTGGCAGTCCCCTTAATTATGTATCCTGAATCTTGAAACTTGTATCTTGACCAAACCGGGCCAACCGGCTAACCGGCGAACGGGCCAACGGGCAGACGGGCGAACGGGCCAACCGGCAAACCGACCAACCGGCAAACCGGCAAACCGGCCAACCGGCAAACGGTCCTATTGATAGAAAAATATTAAACTCTCGGCCCCTCTGTGGTAAGTAAACCATCATAGGTCACCCTCGCAGAGTGCAACGTTATGGAGCAACATGTATGAGGACCATTCCATTCTTCAAAATGAGCGGCAGTGGAAACGATTTTATTATCATCGATAACCGCGAGAGCATTGTCGACGATGCCAAACTGCCCCAGTTGATCGAAAATGTCTGTCGACGACGGCTTTCCGCGGGGGCAGACGGGCTCATACTTGTTGAAGGGTCCAACGAAGCGGATTTTCAGTGGCGGTTTTTCAACTCGGACGGTGGCAGAGCCGAAATGTGTGGAAACGGCGCACGGTGCACCGCGCGATTTGCCTACCTGAATAAGATCGCCGGTCAGCGCATGTCTTTTGTAACAGACGCCGGAACAGTGCATGCACAGGTCCTGGAAGACCAGGTGAAGATTCAGATGACAGATCCGGTTGACCTGAAACTCGATTATACCGTTGATCTCGAAAAGGGTCAGATCTCGATCAGCAGTATCAATACCGGTGTCCCCCATGCCGTGGTTTCCGTGGATCGGATCGCCGATGTGGAGGTGGTCGCCCTGGGGAGGGAGCTCCGTTATCACAAGCTCTTCGCGCCGGCCGGAACCAACGCCAATTTTGTCTCAACCATGTCTGACAACACGTTTACCATTCGAACCTACGAGCGCGGGGTGGAAGACGAGACCCTGGCCTGTGGCACCGGGGCGGTTGCCGGTGCCCTGATCATGGCACACAAAATGCGTCTGTCGTCTCCCATCCGTATGATGACGCGCAGCGGCAGCTGTTTGACGATCCATTTCACGGTTCTGGACGGCGCATTCCAGCGGGTCGAATTGGAGGGCGACGCCCGGGTCATTTACAGCGGCGCGCTCTGGGAAGACGCCTGGAATTACTCGATGGGATCTATGGCGTAATCTGCCCGGCAAGGATGGGTGACAACGCAGCGACCCATTCCTGCCCAGGCGGATCTTTTCAAGTGTCGCTTATATTCTGAATCAATTATAGCTCCAGGCAATTCACGGAACACCACCGTTTCTAAAATGCGAAACCAAATGGAACATACGGCTTACATTTCCATCGGATCCAATATGGGAGATAAAATCGCCAACTGCCGCAATGGGATTGCCGGCTTAGCTCAGACAGAAGGGATCGCGGTCGTTCGGTTAGCCTCGTGCTACCGGACCGCGCCCGTCGATTATCTCGAGCAAGACTGGTTTATCAACACCGTTGTCAAAATTAAAACTTCTCTGCCACCCACCCAACTGCTTCGGGAACTGAAGGCCATTGAAACAAATGTTGGTCGGAAACCATCTCCGGTCCGATTCGGACCTCGGATTTTGGATCTGGACATCGTAATGTACGACGATGACGTGATCGAACAGAAGAACTTGATTGTGCCGCATCCGCGCATGCACGAAAGACGTTTTGTCCTTCAACCCGTTTGTGATATAAACCCGGATGCCCTTCACCCGGTACTCGGTCTGAAAATAGCGGATCTGCTGGCGCTGCTGGACGGCAACCAGCAGCCGATTGAAGAAATCCCATGCGACTTCTCATCCTTATCGCGCTGATCTATCTGGCGTATCGAGCGCTCAAGTCCTGGCTCCATAACACGATGTCATTGCGGCCGCCTGCGGGGGGAAGCAGTGACCGGGCGATCGACGACGAGATGATAAAGGATCCGGTGTGCAACGTATATTTCCCCAAACGGGATGGCATACGGCTGCGTATAGACGACCAGGAGATTTACTTTTGCAGTGAAGCGTGTCGGGATGAGTTTCTCGCAGAAGAAAGTGTCTACCGGAAATGATGCGGATTGACGTGCTTTATGAACCGAACGGGGGGAGTTTGAGTTCGAAATATTCCCATGGCAGATACGGGGACCATGAACTTTAATCTACCGGGATTACACCGAATAAAATTTTCTAATCTTAAGAGCGACATCGTCGCGTTTTATAAAATCGTGTCACGATTTTATTAGGAGGGGCGGATGAAGTTTTTCTTAGATACGGCCAATGTTGCGGAAATCCGGGAAGCCATGAGCATGGGCATGGTGGATGGCGTCACAACAAATCCAACGCTGATCGCCAAAGAAGAAAGGGAATTCAGGGAAATCATCGAGGACATCTGTGCAATTGTGGATGGTCCGATCAGTGCGGAGGTCATCCGTACGGATGCGGACGGGATGATCCAGGAGGCCCGGGAACTAGCGGGGATCCATGAGAATATCGTGGTAAAGATCCCCATGCTCGTGGATGGTCTGAAGGCTGTCCGGCAGCTTACGGCGGAAGGCATCAAAACCAACGTCACGCTCATTTTTTCAGCCCTTCAGGCCTTGATGGCCGCAAAGGCCGGGGCGACCTTTGTCAGCCCCTTCGTCGGTCGTCTCGACGACCTTTCCCAGGATGGTCTTGTATTGGTCGAGCAGATCGTTGAGATATACAGCAATTACGCCTTTGATACGGAAATCATCGTTGCCAGCGTACGAAATCCCCTCCATGTCCTGGATTCCGCACTGATGGGGGCCGACATTGCAACCATTCCTTTTGGTGTGCTCAAAAAACTGGCGGCTCATCCCATGACAGACAAGGGGCTGAAGGCATTCCTGGATGACTGGGACAAGGCAAAAAAGTAGAAAACAGCACATAACCTTATGATATCCGGCGAGAACATCAAACAGCTACTCTGGCACCCGAATTCATTGACATTATTTCGGGTGGTGAGTGTACCGGCTATAGTCGTCCTGCTGCTGTATCCGAATCGGTTGACCACCTTTCTGGCAGCCATTCTCTTCAGTGCTGCTTCGATTACCGATTATTTCGACGGTTATCTGGCCCGACGCAGCGGGCTGGTGAGCAACTTCGGCAAGATCATGGATCCGGTGGCCGACAAACTGCTGGTGTCCTGCACGTTTATCATGCTGACGTCATTGGGATGGGTACCGGCGTGGATTGTCTGCGTGATCATTGGGCGGGAAATTGCGGTCACGGGTCTGCGGAACATCATCAGCGAGAGCGGGCTGGATGTCTCCGCATCGAGTCTTGGCAAGTACAAAACCGGTTTTCAGATAGCGGCCATTATTCCGCTTCTGTTCCATTACCCGTATTTCGGGGTCGATATGGAGACCATCGGGGGCATCTTCCTGTGGGTGGCGCTTATTCTGACCATCTGGTCGGGGGTGGATTATTTCATCCGGTTTCGACGCCTGCTCCAAACCTGACGGAGTTTTCTGTTGACAAAACCGGAATGCGGAATTAAGTGTATTGCTTCAGCTGGGCGGGAATAACTCAGTGGTAGAGTGCGACCTTGCCAAGGTCGAAGTCGCGGGTTCAAATCCCGTTTCCCGCTCCATTTTTTTTGGCGGCATAGCCAAGTGGTAAGGCAGAGGTCTGCAAAACCTCCATTCCCCAGTTCGAATCTGGGTGCCGCCTCCACGATCGAATAAAGGGGAAAACTGTAAGGTTTTCCCTTTTTATTTTGGGTGATCTCGGATTCATCCTACAGCGGTTGTCATAATTGCGTTTAACGTATTACCGCAAAGACGCCGAGGCCGCGGAGGTGATGTTCCTTTTTGCATTTCGCTGCCCTTCGAGAGCCTCCCTTCGGCTCCGCTCAGGACAGGCAGGACATAGAAGGCGAAATGCAAAACGATCGCCTGTCAACATATTGGGAGTTTCAATATGTTTTTAAGGAACTCTTTCTCAGAATCCCCCTCTCAGGGATTCTGGGAAAAAAAGATTTCCTTTGCGTCCTCTGCGGCTCGGCGGTTTTCTTTTCCGTATTTCTGCAAACGCAACAAGAAAGGGATCAAAATTAAACCATGATTGCAGAAATCATAGCCACCGGCGATGAGATTCGGACCGGGGCCCTGGTCGACAGCAATTCAGCGTATATCGCGGATCGGTTGGAGGCTCTCGGCATCGATGTGCTTCGGCACGACACGATCGGTGATAATATCGACCTGCTGTCCGCATTGTTCCAGGAGGTCGGGGGCCGGGCGGATATCGCTGTGGTCACCGGCGGGCTGGGGCCGACCATCGATGATCTTACGACAGAGGCTGCCGCCAGGGCGGCAGATGTTCAACTTGCCCTGGACGAGGTGGCGTTGCAGGATATTCTTCGCTTTTTTGAGAAACGACACCGGACAATGACCGACTCCAACCGAAAACAGGCGATGTTGCCCGTTGCATCGCAGCGGATCGACAACCCCGTGGGGACGGCGCCTGGATTCTCAATGCGCATCGGTGGTTGTGTGTTCTTCTGTCTGCCAGGGGTGCCTCCGGAGATGAAGCGTATGCTGTCGGAATCGGTCCTTCCAAAATGCCGGGAGCTGCTGGGCCGAACCAGAGAGGCTTCGTGCATCCAGACCATTTCCACATTTGGTCTCCCGGAATCGACCACCGGAGAGCGTCTCGAGGGCTTCGGTGACCGGTTTCCCGACATTAAACTGGGGCTTCGGGCCAAATTCCCGGAGATCCAGATCCGCCTATACGGCCGCCACGTCGACGAAGAAACACTCTCGAATCACATGAGGGAAGCCGCCGACTGGGTGCGGGAAAAGATCGGACACCGTGTGTTTTCCTCGGAAGGAGAGCCGATGGCGGCAGTCATCGGCCGCCTTCTTGGCGACAGGCAGGCAACCCTGGCGGTTGCCGAGAGCTGTACCGGCGGCCTCATATCCCACTGGTTGACCAATGTGGCCGGCAGCTCCGGATATTTTCTGCTGGGCACGGTGACCTACGCCAACACGTCGAAGATGTCCGTTCTGGGTGTTTCGACCGAGACCCTCGATCGATACGGGGCCGTTCATGAGCATACTGTCCGCGAAATGGCCGACGGGGTTCGTCGTCGATCCGGCGCCACGTACGGCATTGCCACCAGCGGCATTGCCGGCCCGGACGGTGGAACACCGGACAAACCGGTGGGGACCGTCTGTATCGGCATCTCCACCCCGGAGGGATCTGAAGGGAGTCGTTTTTTCTTTCCTTTCGGGAAACGGCGGATGAACAAACAGATGTTTGCGATGTCCGCGCTGGATTTGCTGAGACGAAAGCTGATGGCGGCGGATACGTGATGCTTACCCGCCCGCCTTTGGCGGGTCGGATGTCGGATGTCGGATGTCGGATGTCAGATGGCAGAGGACAGAGGACAGCTAAGGCATGAGGACACACGGGCAAGCGGGCTAACGGGCGAACGGGCCCACGGGCCAACGGGCCAACGGGCAGACGGGCCAACGGGCCAACGGGCCAACGGGCTAACGGGCAGACGGGAGACTGGATTCTGGATTCTGGATACTGGAGGTTGGAGGTCAGAGGTCGGAGGTCAGAGGACAGAGGAAAGGTGTCGGGTTTCAGGTTTCAGGGGACAGGGATTGGAGCTGAAAGCTGAAGGCTGAAAGATGAAAAGAACAGATGCAAGCTGCAGGATACAAGATGCACCCAAAAGAGATCGAGAACTCATTGATCGCTAGCAGTCCCCTTAATCATGTATCCTGAATCTTGAAACTTGTATCTTGACCCAACCGGCGAACGGGCCCACGGGCCCACGGGCGAACGGGCAGACGGGCCAATCCCGCCTTGGCGGGACAAACGGGCAAACCGAGAAATGGTAATCCTCAACATAGTCTTCATGGTACTTGGCCTCCTGATGGTGTACACCGTCGTCACACTGGTGTTGATGGTGGTCGTCCATCGCGTGCCTCGAAGACCGGTGACGGATCCCCCGGACTGGGGAATCGTCCAAGATACGCGAATACCGGCGGTGGACGGAGGATTGCTGGAGGTCTGGCGCATTGACCCGGATACGCCCAGCCGTGGGATTGTTGTACTTGCCCATGGATGGGGAAGAAATCGGGACCGGATGATCCGCCGCGCCCGAATGTTCGGCCAATGGGGCTTTACGACCGTCATCCACAGCGCCAGGGATCACGGCGGCTCCAGTCCAAAACGTTTTATGAGCGCACCGGCGTTCGCCGATGACATCGAGAGCGTTATGGATTGGATTGGAGAACCGGTCATTCTATACGGCCATTCCATGGGGGCGGCCGGCGCCGTCATCGCTGCCTGGCGGCGGCCGGAAAGGGTACGGCTTCTCTTTCTGGAAGGATGTTATGCGCGCACCAAAGAAGCCCTGCTGAGCTTGTATAGATGGTTTAACCGGTATTTCGGCGTCTGCCTGGCACCGGCGGTTCTTTCCTGGATGGACATTTTTCACCGGGCCGACATTGATTCTGTGAGCCCGGTGTTGCTCGCTCCCGAAATCGGCGTGCCGGTGATGCTGATTCACGGGGAGAAGGATCGCCGATTTCCCTTAAGGTTTGCCGAAGAACTGCGCCACGGCTTCCCCAATGGCCCGGCACCCATTTATGTTGCACCGGGTGCCGGGCACAGCGATTCCAGCCTCACCCCCGGATACACGTATGCCGTGAAGGCATTCATGGAAATGAATACGCAGGCGTATTCGAAAACGGCCTGAATCCCGTTCTATTGGGTGTACTCTGTAACTATACGAAAACGCGGATTCATCGGTATCGGTCTCGGAATCGGTATCGCCTTCGAAGATGGTCCTCCTGAATCGATTCCGATTCCGATAGCGATGCCGACCCCGAGCATATCGCTGTGAGAATTACCGCGATACGTTATGAAGCTTGTAAAAACAGGGTATCTTAAAACAGAAGCGTTTCTTTAAATCGATCATGATTGAAACTATAGCGGTTGCCATAAATCTGTTCCGTTTGCAGACATATGGAAATGATGATCGCAGAGTCGCAGAGAACACAGAGGAACGGTTTTTCCCCGAATCCCTTGGAGGGGGATTCGGAGAAAGAGCCCCAGCAGCATATTGAATTTATATGTATTTTTCAGACGATCGTTTTGCATTTCGCCCCCTCAGCGAAATGCAAAATTAAAATCACCTCTGCGACCTCTGCGACCTCTGCGCCTTTGCGATGATAGGTTGATCGTAAAATGAATCGGAACGGAATTCTGAAAATCGCTATAAATACCTGTATTTGACTAAAACCTTCAATGGAACGATGTGACACCCTCATCCTTGCAGGCTGGCTGATCGACGGCGGCGGCGCTCCGATACGTAAAGACATGTGTATGACCGTTCGAAATGGCCGTATCAAACAGCTGGGAACATCGGGAAATGCCGATCGGGATCATCCCGAAGCGGTGGACCTTTCCGATTGCACGCTTCTGCCACACCTGGTCGACAGCCACGTGCACTTGACCATGTCCGGCAGCCATGATCCCGGGCTCCGGGAGCGCCAGCTGACGGCAGGCTATCACACAGCTAGAAAGGTTATTGCCGCGCACCTTCAGTCTCATGCCGAGTGGGGTGTGATGGCGGTTCGGGACGGTGGCGACCGGTCCGCCCACAGTTTGCGATACGCTTTAGAAACGGGCTCCTCCCCCGGCCCTGTATTGCGCACCGCCGGCAACGCCTGGCGGCAGAAAGGCCGATACGGGTCACTGATCGGTAGAACGCCTCCGGAGGGGATGACTCTGGCAGGGGCCATTGGGACGGAAAACCCAGGCGCGGATCATGTTAAAATCGTCAACTCAGGATTAAACAGCCTGGCGGATTTTGGTAGGACAACGCCGCCCCAATTCACCTTTAGAGAGTTGAAACTTGCTGTGACGGCGGCTCGTCGGCGGGGATTGCCGGTGATGGTCCATGCCAATGGCGCGGTGCCTGTCGATATTGCCGTGGAAGCCGGATGCCGGTCCCTAGAACACGGTTTTTTTATGGGAGCGGAAAACCTGGGCAAGCTTGTCGAGCGGCGTGTGTTCTGGGTCCCAACCGCTGTCACCATGAAAGCGTATTCGGAAATGCTCAGCCCAGGAGATCCGGGCAGGGAGGGTGCGTTGCGAAATCTGGAGCACCAGCTCGAACACATCCGACAGGCCCGTAGGATGGGGGTTCGGGTGGCAGCCGGATCCGATGCCGGAAGTCCCGGTGTTCATCATGGTCCGGGCGTCATCGACGAAATGAAACTACTGGCGGACGCCGGATTCTCTGTCAGCGAGGCGGTTCAGTGCGCTTCGGTAAACGGCGCCGAACTTCTGAATCTGAAAACAAACGGGATTCTGGCTTCGGGACAGGCGGCTGATTTTATTGTGGTAAACGGATCTCCGGAAGGCCTTTTCGATCAGCTCCGCCATTCGGCGAGAGTGTGGAAACAGGGAGCGCCTGTGTGATCGTAAAACGATCTTGCCTGCCGCGCGCTATTCGCGTGTGCGCCGGAATTTTTCCATGAGATCGGCAAGCGGGCGGATGACGTCCACCCGTTTTCGGCCCTTTGCACGGAAGATTTCCTGAAGGGACAGATGGGGATCCTTGACCGGATTTCGTAAATAAAGACGGATGGCGTCGATACGATCGGTAATCTCACTTTCCAGCCGGGCCCGAAGAGTATCCTTCTTTGACAGGATTTGTTCCTTGATACCCCGCGGCGGGACCATCTGACGGAATTTTTTCACCTTGTATTCGATGCGGAGCTGAATAAGATCCAGCAGCACCGACTCGTAATCCGGTCCCAGCCAGACCACCTCGGGGACCAGATCACCGAAGTGGGTCACCCCCAGCACATCCTTATCCTGGTTCCAGTAGGCCATCAGGAATTCCATTTCCAGATCCTTGTAGTTTTGCAGGGGCATGTACATCCGACGGAGGTGGAGAAGCACTTTTTCGGTTTTCTTTTTGTGTCCGCCAATGATAACGGAACCGCCGACCTCTCCCTTTTTAACGCCTTTGGTCCAGGGCGCCCCCGTAATGCCAAAATCGTTGTACACCGGAATGTGCAGCAGCGCCGACAGCGTGTTCAGCGCCAGGGCATAGCCGGCGGAAGGGCCGCCCACGTTGTATGAGGCGGATAGCAGCTGGTGATGAATCGTGTATTTGTCGAGAAATTCGCCAAGCAGTTTGGCGAGGCTGATTTTCGGCGCCAAACCCTGGAGGTAATTTTTCACCATGGTCAGGGCCTCTTTGGCGGATTGCTGTGTCATCTGGACCGCCATGTCCAGTTCGGCGGCGGCCGAAGATGCCGAAGATACTGCCCCGGTGACCAGGACCTTCTCCGAGGTCAGGCCATAAGTCAGGCTGGTGGCAATGGGCAGGAGCATGCCGGAGACATCATTGGCACCCACGCCAATGATGAAGCCGACCTGGGGTTCCTGGCTCAATTCGGCTTCCAGGAATTCATCCAGCTGCACTTTCCCCCGTTTCACAGGGCTTTCGGAGATTTCCCGGCGTGCGGAAAAGAGGTGCGGTTCCACCAGCGGATACCCGTCCTCTGATTGGATCGGTTCCAGAATGGACACGATTTCCGAATATCGACGTTCAAAGGTTGTGGTGTCTTTTTTGGTTTCGCTGCGGAGTTCATCCGGAGCGCCTGCCGCATCCAGAATGCCGAGCAGTGTCTTGTAATTGAATTTGATGAAATTATTTCGATCCTGAGGCGCTTCCTTGAGCAACGCACGGAATCGTTGGAGGACTTCGTACTCGGCCATCCTCAAGCTTAATGCCTTCTCTACAAAGGCCGCATAGTCCGCCGGCGTATGGCAGATGCCCTTGGCGGACTCGATGATGGTTTCCTCGTCCAGCCCTTGGGACAGAGGGACTCCTTTAAGGCTGTTTTTCACGATCTCGGAGATATCGTCATTACCGAGATGTCCGGAAATTTCCAATACTTTTAGACGTTTCGAACGTATCAGGGCGGGATCCAGAATATCCAGCCGGTTGGTCGTCAAGGTGGTGAACACCCGATTCAGCGGGATCTCGCCGACGATGATATTGAGAAAGCGGTTCGTCAATTTGTCGGATGGTGATCCGCCGGCGCCGCTCCGTTTCGGCGCCAGGGCATCGCCTTCATCGAAGAAGACGACCGACGGCGCAATCATCTTGGCGATGTCGTATATTTTTTCCAGGTTTTCGATGGCCCCGTCGACGGGATTCACGGGGTCCTGGAGTGCGCTCGGGCTGGCGGAGATGTCATGCACATCCCCATTTTCGCTGAGCCAGGCGCGCACCAGAAATGTCTTGCCGCTTCCCGGAGGACCATTGAGGACGACCCCTTTCTCTTCACTGACACCGTAATAGAGGCTGTTGTTGGCCATTTCCGAAAAGGTGTTTTTGACTTTCCCGACATAGGATTCCCATTGCACCTGCCGGTCCATTCTGTCGACAAATTTCTTGTAGAGATCACCGAAGGAATTTTTAGCCACCATTTCAAAGGCCTGGCGAACGAGAACAGCGTCTGAAAAGTAATCCTGGGAAAAGTCGCTTTTAATTTGGATCACCGACTGAGTCAGCTTTCTGACGTAAGCGGGAATGATTTTCAGGGTGCGTTCGGTGAAAATCGTGTAAAGCCGCTCCACCACATGGTCCAGATCTCCGTGTGAAATGCATTTAATGTTCCAGTTGCATTGGGTTTCATCGGAAACGCCCACGTAAATGTCATTTCGCTGGAGTTCCAGCCGAACAATTTCCTTGAGATTGTCCGGATTTTTCCAGTATTCGGCGATTTCGATGATAACGCCCTTTTCGACAAACCGGCGGTAGATGGCCGAATCAAAGCGCTCGGGCTGATCGGTGGTGGCCAGCAGGAGGCAGTCCCGCTGACCGTTTATCACCTCGTCGATGACGATATTGGCGGTGTCGATCAGCGTCCGTTGCTGCCGCTCGACGCCGGACTGCCGGCCGTCTGCCTTACCAAAGGCACTGTGAGCCTCTTCAATATGACGGATGGAGGTTTTTTGGGGGTCCCCCATGGCCTTCTTGAAATAGTTACCGGGTTCTCCGGCAAGGGCGGTCTGATAATCGTTCGGGGTGACCATGGTGTAATCGACCATCACCCCCTGTTCCTCCAGTTTGGACAGATTGCGTCCAATCTGGCGTTTCAGAATACGACGCAGCAGCGGGATCCGGGTAAGGGATTTGTAGAACTTTAGCTTTTTGCGTCGATCCATTTCCATGGAAAGCCCGGGGTTGACATCGTCAAGTGATTTCCAGAAGGGCTCGTCCGCCAGCAGCTCTTCCTTTTTCTTTCCCAGATCGATTTCCGGAAGTACTTCGTTTCCAAAGATGACGGCTTCAACGGCCTCTATCAGGGTCGATGTCTTCCCGCTGCCGCTGGGACCGGTGATCAGGACCAAGGGGGCCTTCGGTACCTCCGGATCCGAAAGATATTCTTTTCGGATATGGGAACGGTAAATCTTTTCGAAAAGATTTCGAAGCTCCCAGGGAACATGAACGTCGGTCAATTCTTTTTCCAGCAACGACAGGAGATACGCGTAGTCCCGTGACGATACCTCTTTTTCGAGTATCTTGCCCCAGGCGTCCTGAGGGTTGGTCTGGCCGGAAATTTCAAACCGGCGCTGCCAGTCGGTCAGAATGTCCGGATCCTTCAGGATCTGAAAGGTTCTGTCCGGCGCCGCCATGAACAGGGATTGTAACGAATCCACAATCCGGCTGATAACATTTGACGGTGGTTTGTACTGGTTGAGGCGGGAACGCATGAACGATTTGGTTTCATAAGGCCAAGACGCAACAAGCTCCTCGATTTCCTGAATCCGTTGTTCAGGAAGCCGCACATAGACCTTCTCTTTTGTTTTGCTTCGCGTCATAGGTCACTCTTTCGAAGGTTCGGACGGCACCGGAGGGGCTGGAAGCGTCAGCGCCGGTGCTCCCTGGGTATTTTGAATCACCACGGTATGTTGCCCCTCCTGGTTCTTTTCATATGCGGTTGCCCACTTTTGTTGGGTAAGAAACTGGAGCAGCGCGGTATCCGTGGTCCCGTCCGTTCTGCCGACGGCGCCCTGAAGGGACTGGATACCGTCCAGGTAGGCGGCATACAGCTTCCGGCTGCGGCTCGCCTCCTGGTCTGCGGCATAATTCTCGGCTTCCGCAATGAGTTCCCGGCGTTTCTTCTCCTCGGTGGCGGCGACCAGTTTGTCTCCAAACCGGGTTTCTTTGAGCACAAAGCTGACAATCTCGATCCCGAATTTTTCTTCCAGGGTGGGGCCGCCTTCATTGATCGGCCGCGATTTCAGGGCGGCAAAGATTTCTTCCTTGATCGTTTCCCGTTTGCTGACCAGATTGTCTACCGGCTGGGCCTGGAGGATATCTTTGACAATGCCGTCGTAATCTCCCTGCAGAATGTCTATCGCTTCCAGGTTCTCTATGGCCCATATCCGGAGATCCCGGATCCGATAGGTCAGCACCGCTGAAGTCCATAAGGCAACGTTTTCTTTGGATATAATTCTCATTGGGTCGATGCTTCCGGCCAGGAACAACATCTGGTTCATCAGCGACACTTCCTGCTCGATTCGGGTGAAAAACGGCAGTCGAACGTGCCAACCGACCCCGGTGACGACCTCCCGCTTGCCCCCGAATTTCTCCAGAACCACCGCATAGTTCATTTTGACCTTGTAAATGGTTTTCGTGGCATACACCAGGGCCACCAACCCATAGATCAAACCGCCGATCGTCAGGATCGCCAGCGTTCGCCGCAGCACTTTTTTTACGAAGGCGCGTCTTACGAATCGTTTCGAAACATCTTCGGCCATTGGATATCCTCTTCTATTTCTGGTTCACCACAGAGAAGCAATTTTTCACCACAGAGGCACGGAGGAAACGGAAATCATTTTCTTTTTTGTCCGATTGAGCAATACCAATCATCCCTGCGTCCGGGGTGAATCAGCTCCCCATGTATCATTTTTCAAAACCGGATTTAGACAGGCTATTGATGCTCAGCCGCACGCAGTGCCGGAAGGGTTTCAAGAATCGGTATCTCCCGATTTCTGAAACAATTCAAATTCTCTGTGCTCTCTGTGTCTCTGTGGTGAATCATCTTTTCGTTTATGTGATAGATTAAATCAAAGCTATTTCCGGAACGTAAATCGTTCCTTGAACCAATCGGTGGCTCTTTTCACAAATTCACGCTGCAGGTCCGGATCACTCATCCGGTGATCGCCGCCGGGCTGAATCCACAACCGCTTGGGGGCGTGCGCATTTTCGTGTATCTCCCCGGCATCGGAGACCGGCACGACCTCGTCCGCGTCTCCATGTATAACAAATATGCGACCGACCCTGGACAGGCGATCGGAAATATCGAAGGATAGCATCCGCTCGTCCAGGATGGTCCCGGTCTGCCTGTGGTGGGCCGCCGCATTGATCGTACGGCTTCGGGCAGGCGCTGCCACAGTGACCAGTGCATCCACCGACAAGGCGTCGGCGATCGATATAGAGACCGCCCCACCATAGCTGCTGCCGAACAATCCAATCTGTCGCCCGATGGATTCGGTGTCCTGGAGCCGGGCCACGGCTGCGCGCAGATCATCACACCGCGCTTTCAATGAAGTGACTTTGTGAAATGCACCGTCGCTGTCACCGCAACCGCGGTGGTCGAACCTGAAATATGCAATTCCGGCCGCATTGCAGGATTCGGCCAGAGCGATCTGTTTCGGGGAACGGCATGTACTGAGAAGACCATGTGACCCGATCACGAGGGGTGGATGGTCGACCTCCGGTAGGTGCAGTATTCCCCGCAGTCTAAAACCATCGGCCCGGAACGTGATGCTTTTGACGTTTGTCATCGTAAACACACCTGTCATGGGATTTCAAATCATTTTTCCAGACCGAATCGCGTGCCGATGCCCCTGATATCACGGCTTGCAAGGAGCACTAAATTAACATACAAGACAAAATTCTAAAACTCTTTTAAGCGTTCATAGACGAAGCATACGTTTTATTTTTTCATGGAATATCAGTGGCGGATACCTATGGCGGTTCAAAAAGGTAAGATCATCGAGCTGAACATCACGGATATTGCATTCGGCGGAAAAGGGCTGGCCAAACCCGACGGCTTTGCCGTGTTTGTTGATCGTGCCGTTCCGGGGGATGTGGTCCGGGCTCGAGTCACACGGAAAAAGAAAAATTATGCCGAGGCCCGCATCGTGGACATGGTGCGCCCGTCACCCCATCGCGTGGAAGCGCCCTGCCCGTATGTCGGCTGGTGTGGCGGGTGCAAGTGGCAGGATGTCCATTATGACGCCCAGCTCGAATACAAGCAGCGGCATGTGGAGGATGCGCTGCGGCATATCGGTCTTATAGACAAGGTACCGGTGCATCCCACCATACCTTCACCCGATCTGTTCCATTATCGCAACAAAATGGAGTTTTCGTGCTCGGACAGACGCTGGCTGCTGCCCGAAGAGATGGATCACGCCGACATCGACCGGACGTTCGCCCTGGGTCTCCATGTCCCGGGAACTTTTTCCAAGGTGCTGGATACCCGGATCTGTTATCTGCAGCCCGAGCTCGGAAACCGGATTCTCGAAGTGGTCCGCGACCACATGAAATCATCCGGGCTTCCCGCCTATGGCCTCCGCTCCCACGCTGGATTTTGGCGGTTTCTCGTGCTTCGCCATTCAAGGGCCCATGATCAGTGGATGGTGAATATTCTCACTGCCGCTGAGAATCCGGAAGCGGTATTTCCCCTGGCCGAGAAGCTGCGGGCCGAATTTCCCGAAGTCGTTTCCGTTCTCAACGGTGTCACCGCCAGAAAATCCGGCGTTGCCGTCGGTGAATCCACGGTCATGCTTTCAGGGGGCAACACGATCAGAGACCGGATCGACACGTTTGAGTTCGAAATCTCGGCAAATTCGTTTTTTCAGACCAATACTCGCGGGGCGGCGGTGCTCTACGATACGGTACGCCGGTTCGCGGACCTCGAAGGCGGGGAGACGGTGCTCGACCTATACAGCGGTACCGGTACGATTGCCATTTTTCTGGCCGCATCGGCTGCATCGGTCATCGGTATGGAGATGGTCGAGAGTGCCGTTCTGGATGCCGAAAGAAATTGTCGCCTCAACAATATTGGAAACTGCCGGTTTGTCAAAGGGGATATCCGTGAGGCATTGTCCGCAATAACGGACTCGCCCGATGTGATGATTATAGATCCCCCGAGGGCAGGCATGCACCAGGATGTCCTTAAACAGGTTCTGACGATAGCTCCGCAAAAGGTTGTCTATGTTTCCTGTAATCCGGCAACACTGGCCAGAGATCTTGGTGTGATGCAGGAAACCTATAGGGTTCATGAGGTCCAGCCGGTGGACATGTTCCCCCACACCTATCACATCGAGGCGGTCGCGCGGCTTTCGAAGAACTGAAGAACGGTTTGCCCGTTAGCCGGTTCGCCGGTTTGCCGGTTGTATTCGGATACAAGATCCAAGATTCAGGATTCAGGATAAGAAGGGTGATCAATCAGCGCCCACCCAATAAGCGGTGCATCTTGCATCCTGGATCCTGCATCCATTACATTTATCTTTTAGCTTTCACCTTTGAACTTTCAGCTCAAGCATCCAAAATCAATCTGGTTGTTTTTGGAAGATGTGGGGATTTCGGGGGTGACGAACAAAGTTGAATTCGGAGTCCGGCAGCGTTTCATGGGCGCCGATCATTAAAAACCCGGACGGAAAAAGGGTATTTGCGATCTTTTGAAAAGCCGGGACCTTTAAGGTGTCCCGATAGTAGGTCAATACATTATTGCGCAGAAACAGCAAGTGGAACCCGGTGTCCGGAGGGTCAGACAGCAGATGGTGATGCCGCCACCGGATATGGGATGTAAACTCTGGTTTCACGGCATATCGGTGCCGGCGGACGCTATCGAAACAGCGATCCCGGAGATCATGGGACACCTCTTTCAGGCTGCCGGCAGGATAGAATCCGGACCTGGCACGATCCAGATTTTCCGGGTTCAAGTCACTGGCGAGAATCCAAAGGGCTGCCCGACACGGTTTCGATGTCGCGAGCCGGTCATGGATGATTTTCAGGCTATAGACCTCTTCGCCACCGGCACAGCCCGCCGACCACGCCCGGATGACGGATATGCCGCTGTTGTCCAGTCGAGGTAAAATGTCCTCTTCAAGGGTCCGCCAGAGCTCGCGGTCTCTGAAAAAACGGCTGATCGACACCGACATGGCGTGCTCACATTCCTCCCGAAGCCGGGGGTTGACGTCGATGAGATCCAGATATTCGGACAGATTACGGCAGTTCAACACATGCATGTGGCGACCGACACGCTTTTTAACTCCCTTTCGGACTTTTCGGTAGCCTTTCCAGGAAAAGCCGAAATAGTCCAGAAGTCTTCGAAACTGGGTATCGTCCATGGGGTCCGTCATCTCGGCTGCGGATGTTTATTACAAATTCACCACAGAGACACAGAGGGCACAGAGATTATATTCCTTTTTGGCCGACCGGGAGATGCCGATCGGCCAAAACCAATCTGCCCTTCGGGAAAATGATAGTTTTGCACAGAGTTCGACGAGCCAAGCTCGCTTCGCTCGAATGATTTTCATTATACGCCGGCCGGCCGCAGGGCTGACCCTGTTTTGCTAAATCGGTATCTCCCGATTTAGCAAAAAATGAACACTCTGTTCTCTCTGTGTCTCTGTGGTGAAAGATATGTCATTGTAGTGAGGTATCGAGAAAAAAATCAGGATCGCATGAGATTTATCTACAGACGTATAAGTAACATAATCGAACCCATCGGAAAATGACAGGAGCGGTGACATGGCCAAAACCTATGATCCGAGAATGCATACCGCCGAACATATTCTAAACGCGGTGATGGATCGAACCTTTGGGTGTGGGCGGTGTTTCAGCGCCCACATTGAAAAGAAGAAATCGAAGTGTGACTACCACATGTCGCATGCGGTTTCGGAGACGGATATCCGGAATGTCCAAGATGCGGTCAACGACGTTATCCGTTCCGATCTTCCGGTCACAGAGGAGGGGCTCTCCAAAGAGCAGGCCGACGAACAGTATCGATTAGACAAACTTCCTTCAGATGCCGGCGGGACCGTTCGCATCATTCAGATCGGTGATGTGGACGCCTGCCCATGCATCGGGCCCCATGTGGTGTCCACCGGCACCATCGGAACGTTTCGTATTACATCGCACACATTCAAGGACGGGGTGCTGCGTATCCGGTACAAACTTTCAGCTCCGAATACCGCTGAATAACTGCCATGACCTGGCTTTGGTTATCCCTGCTGACCGCGCTGGCGGCCGCATCCCAGGACGCCTGGATCAAACGGTATTTTTCCGATTTGACCCCGTTCGAGATGACGGCCATTCCCGTTTTCTACAGCATTCCGTGTTTCGCCGTTTTCCTTCCCTTTGTCACCGTGCCGCCTCTGGATCCGATCTTCTACCTGTGTGTGATTTCCGCCCTCCCCATCAACGCCGTCGCCGTTGTGCTATACATGAAAGCCATCAAGATGTCCCCGTTGTCTCTGACCATTCCCTATTTGGCGTTTACTCCCGCATTCATGATCCTGAGCGGCAGCCTCATTCTCGGAGAGATGCCGAACCAATGGGGAGTCCTGGGAATCGGTGTGACCTGCGCGGGAGGGTACGTTCTGAATCTGGACGGCTCCCGCGGCCATGTCCTGGATCCACTGGCTGCGATTTTCCGGGAGACAGGCTCCTGGATCATGTTGGTTGTGGCCTTTCTGTTCAGCTTTGCGGCCGTCATCGGCAAGCTGGGTATTCTGCATTCCTCACCGATGTTTTTTACGGTGTCCTTTTTCCTGATTTTCAGTGTCGCCATGATTTGTCTCTTGCTGGGTACGGGGAAGGTGCGGCCGATGGTGTTCAAAGATTATTTTTTCAAAGGACTTGTTGTCGGGGGCATTCTGTTTGTCCATGCCGTTCTGCACGGGTTTGCCATATCCATGGCAAAGGCGGCCTACATGATCGCCATAAAGCGTCTGAGTATTCTGTTCAGCGTTCTGTTGGGAGGGATTTTGTTTGACGAAAAGGCCATCCGGATACGATTTTTAGGGGCGATGCTGATGATATGCGGGGCGGCCGTAATAATCCTTAAAGCCACATAGCCCGAACATTGCAGTGCGCCGTGCAAAGGCGCGGTCTTTGAGTGGGTGCAATTCCCACCCGGTAACTGTCGCTCCGACCGGTAGCAGCCGGAGCGGTCGTGGAGGTAACAAAGCGATCGAAGCCTCTGGTCAAA
>Ga0209786_1000055_pt1 | contig 48012 bp, 34 predicted proteins | sample WorMetilvaeELBA2_FD_187405 | JGI IMG/M metagenome (GOLD analysis project Ga0209786, IMG submission 187405) | Marine gutless worms symbiont microbial communities from Max Planck institute for Marine Microbiology, Germany - Olavius ilvae ELBA.2... ...
AAGATAACTACCGTTTACGAGTTTTTAATGCAAGTAAAAAATGCATTAAACTGGAAAATCTTCGTTTTCCTTTTATGCGATATTAATCAGCAATATCAAAGAGTTCTGGATACCCGTTCGAACACTAATTAGTCCAATATTGATCATGTTCCTTGCATTTTGTTTATATGCAGGCATAACTCAAGCTCTCAAAGACATCAAAACGATTTATATCTGGAACAGGTTGCTGGTTTTTCTCGCCATTGGATCCGGCTGTTATGTCGCCTACTCCCTGGGTGCCAACGATGTCGGCAATGCCATCGGCCCCTTGCTGAACAAGTACCCTGATAAAGGGATTTACCTGGCGCTCCTGGGAGGCGTTGCCATGGGAACCGGTATCCTGACTTTTGGTCGCAGAGTAACGAACACCGTTGGGAAAAGTATAACACCCTTGGATCTTCCCGGAGCGTTTTCGGCGCAATTTGCAGCTGCTTTTGGCGTTCATGTATTTTCGATGTTCGGTATTCCGGTGTCAACATCCCAGGCCATTGTCGGCGCTGTGATTGGAGTCGGATTGACCAAAGGAGTTCGTGCCGTCAGCCAGAAAAAGGTCACCACTATTATGGTCGGCTGGATTTTGGCGCCAACCTGCGCTGCGGTTTTTGCCGGCGTTTTATATCGCGTGCTAAGGTGGTTGTTCTGAACGGTAAAATTGAAGTTTTTGCCCATAGACAGCATCTGAAATATTGTCTTGACGCTATCGTGGAGGCCTAAGACCGGGCGGAGGATGCCTGCGATCAACTGGAACTGGCCACTTTAAAGTCTATGATCTAACGGGAGCCGGAGGAGAAGTACATTACAAATTTCAAAGCAAAATAGTCCCTTCCTCGATCGATCATGGAATACCCCTTAATATTTCCTCAGCCCAAGACGGCAGTGGGGCGCTTGTCGAATGGCGTCTGCCCCGCTTAACAATGGCGACCTGCGACGAATCTAATCTCAAAGGACTCGTTGAACTAACGGTCATTACTCACCTCCTGCGTGTGACATGTTTTTTTCATAATTTAACAATATGCAGCAAATTTTTCAATAATTTAGAAAAATGTCGATATATTATAATTTATAATACAATTGTAGAAAAATGCATCTTTTTACAAAAGTATTCATTGTTTCGGCGCCCCGATGTAACCTTTCAAAGCCCGGATCAGTCATAGTGGTGGTATCCAACATAGAAGAACTGAGAATGAAGCGTCTTTGCCATGAGCCGAGAAAAAACGAAAATAGGCGCAAAAACGATGAACGAAAATAGAATAGAAAAATCGGAACTAACGGCAATATTAGTAGATCACCGGATGTGGCTGGATACCAGGGGAAAAAGGGGTGCGAGGGCCGAATTGAATGGCCGCAACCTGTCGCGGCACAATCTTCAGCAGGTCAATCTTGAGAGGGCGAATCTAGCAGGGACAACTCTGAGCCGGTCAAACCTGCGAACCGCCAATTTAAAAGGGGCCAACCTCAAGGAGGCAATATTTGCTTACGCCGACCTGCAGTGGTCAATCTTTCTGGATGCAGACCTCAGAAAAGCGTGCCTCGAAGGGGCCGGTCTCCAATTTGCAAATTTTTCCGGATCAGACCTCAGCCGGGCACGGATGAAAAATGTCTTTCTCCACAATGCTTATTTTTGGGAAGCAACTCTTGAGTCGGCGGATCTTCGAGGCGCAAGTCTTTGTTTTACAGAGATGAATCGTGCCGATTTACGCAGGGCTAATCTGAAAGGGGCTGTTATCACATCAACAATAATGGTCGGTGCCGATCTGTCCGAAACGGATCTGTCGGATACCAGGATCTCGATGACTGATTTTAGAAGAGCGAAATTGCAAGGTGCAAGGTTAAGCGGCTCAAACTGGGTTAAAACCGATCTTGAGATGGCAGAAATGACGGGTGCCGACTTTCACAATGCGAAAGTCGAATTTGACAAAAAGGGAGGCATATCAAATGGATGAACATACTAAAACATGTATTGCCTTAGGGGCAGCAACGGCAGCCAACTGTGTGCCCTGCTTTGAGCACTATTTTTCAACAGCTGAAAAGCTGGGGATCTCGACGGAAGACATTGAGGAGGTCGTGGAAATTGCCGCCAAAGTTCGTGGGGGGGCTCAAATGGTAATGAAAGATTCAATCCGGGGAATTATTGAGAGCAACGGGTCGCAGCGCGAGAAATGCGCCAGTGGCACGCCGAAATGCTGTGGTTAGTTAGACGGTGGTGCCAGGGTATTTACCGAGAAGTCCAAAATTAAGCAGACATTAAAGCGCCCAAGCCAAATACCAGGATCGTGCTTGTTAAAAAGAGGCCTTCGGCGTTGGGCTTTCGGCGCACGAGGCACGCCGGTATTCTTAAAATAAATGTGTCAATCCGCTACAGCGGAGGTGCTGTTTGAGATTTGAATCTACTTTCTGCTTTGTGTCTAAAGAATTATACTCGTCTTAGTATGTAAATTAACGGGACAGGCCATTAGCGATTGATCTTGGGCAGGTGATCGGGTAGGATCGAATAGTATGTGATTAAGAGTATCATAGTGTAGGATCATATTATTAACCCGGCGACTAATTACGTCATTCCGGCCGTAGCGAAGCGGAGAGCCGGAATCCAGTGAACACCACAACATACTGGATTTCCGCCTTCGCGGGAATGACCGAAGGACAACTAAAAGGAAATCTATTAAACCGCCGGTTTAATAAGAACCATAGATTGAATTATTATTCATTAAAGCAGGTTGCCAGGAATTTTTAAATGGAGCTGCTCGAATTAAATGACCGGTATTATGACCGTGTTAAAAGCTTTATCATGCGGCTTGTCAAAGACGAATGGGTCGCGGATGATCTTATCCAGGAAACCTTTATCAGGGTTCATAGAAGCATTGATTCTGTTAGGGATCCATCAAAGGTTTCGGCGTGGATATTCAGAATCGCCTATAACCTGTGTCAGGACCACTTCAAATCTCTTAAAAAGAATAACTATAATATAGAAGAGTCCAGGGACACTCCCGGAATCCTTCCTGAAATGTCGGCCCACAAAGAACTCGAACAGTTCCAGATGGGAACGTGCGTGCAGGAGCAAGTCAATCTTCTTCCCGAAATGCAAAGAATCGTTCTGATCCTGTACGACCTTTTGGGATTCAACCATAACGAAATTGCAAAAATGCTCGACATCACAGCGGCAAACGCCAAGGTCAGGCTGCACCGGGCCAGAAAGAACCTCAAATCGATTCTCAAGGAAAAGTGCACCTTTGAAATGGACGAAAGAAATGTACTTGTGTGTGAATCGGTAGAAAGCAGCAAATAATTTTTCTAATCTAGGAGCATTGGAGTGCTGGAGTACTGGCTGAAGGTATGATGTCTTCTTTTAATCCCCCAGTATCCCGGTACTCCAGCACTCCAACACTCCAAGATCGAGACTTATCAATAACCTCTTGCAATCTTATAATTGCCTTTTTATTGGTTAGAAGTCCGCAATTTTAATCCCTCCAGCCCCTTAAGGCTTGACAACGTATCTTCATTTGAGCCTCCTTTATTTTATGTTTCAGTTTTTTAATCTGCTCAGTGCCCGATGGTTGCCTTTTCGATAATTAATCTATCAAGATGTATGCCAAAATTGGAAAAAATTGTTTAACATGTTGAAATAAATAAAATTATTAAAGAAAGTAAATATATTTGCCAAAAGGCAGTATGCGCGATATGTACTAATGATGTAAATTAATGTATGCTTATTATGTAGGTATGTTGTGTAGATAGGCGTATGAAGGAAAGAGAATTATGGCTACAAGATATCGATTGTCGGCGCATGAAAGAGATTTTTTTCGGTTAGTGGAGCGGGCCGCCCTGGCGAATCCTTTTACCGAAGAACGGTTGCAGGTCAATAAACAGCTATCGGGCTCGTCGGAGGAGTTCAGCGAGGTGGAGCAAAATGAAATAGGTGTAAAAACGGTCAGAGATAGGTTTAAGCGCCTTGAAGAAGCCGGTCGGGACAACTTCAATCACTATGTGGCTCAAGATCAACGGCTTTTAAAAAATGCCACAATGTTTGATTTCTTTCATTGTTTCATCGAACCATTCGACCGGCACATTTTGCAGCAGTTAGACGCCGGCGCCAAACCCATCAAAGTTAACTTTGCCCCTGAAGCCTTCGCCTATTTGCACCGAAAAGGCTACAACGATGAAGAAAAGCGCAGGGCCTTTGCGTTGACTTTTCAAATATGGAGAGCTTACTATTTCATTGTCCGCAATCTGGTAGGTCGCAGCGCTGTTATGAAAAAGCTCCGGCAGAGTTTGTGGAACAATGTCTTCACCCATAGCATTGATTTTTATATTCAGTATCTTTGGAGCCGGATGGAAGATTTCTCAACTATTATCGTGGGCGAGACCGGAACCGGCAAAGGTACGGCGGCGATGGCCATCGGGAGATCGGGCTATATCCCGTTCGATGAAAAGCCCGGTCGATTTGAAGAAAGTTTTGTGCAATCCTTTGTCACGCTTAATCTGTCACAATTCTCCGAAGCTTTGATCGAGTCCGAATTGTTTGGCCACAAAAAGGGAGCCTTCACCGGGGCGGTGGAAGACCATGAGGGTATTTTGCAGCAATGCAGCCGATACGGGGCGATATTTCTGGACGAAATCGGTGAGGTTTCATATCCGATTCAAATTAAATTGTTGAAGGTATTGGAGGAAAGGCTTTACAGCCCGGTTGGCAGTCATGAAATCCATCGTTTTGATGGCAGAATCATCGCTGCCACCAATCGCTCCGTCGATGATCTGCTAAAAAAGGGATTGATGCGAAGCGATTTTTATTACCGCCTTTGCTCTGACATTATCACGGTTGCACCGCTGAGAGATCGAATTAAAGCGGAACCACGTGAACTGGACGATCTTCTCAATGTCATTGCGGGCAAAATTTTGGGTGTCGAAGCACCTGAGGTTGTCGACCACCTGTTAGGTTTGATGACTCAGCAACCGGGGTTGAATTATGACTGGCCCGGCAATGTCAGGGAACTGGCGCAGTGTGTACGCAGGCTGATTCTGAACCAACACTATACAGGACTGCCGGCAGAAGGGGACGGCCGGTCCTCGCCGTTTGTAATGGATTTGGACAAGGGCAATATCGATGCGCAGACCTTGCTTAAGCGCTATTGCAACTCGCTCTACCGCCGTTACGGCACCTACGGCGAAGTTGCCCGGCGCACAAGGTTAGATCGGCGCACCGTGAAAAAATACATTACGGATTATAACCGAAATACCAGCGATCAGTGAGACCTGACTGCAGGATCCAATCAGAAAATCAGCCTTCAATCCTTTTACATGTTTGACCACTCAGCCAGAAACAGCGCGGTTACTTTTGCCCGTTCAGCCAGGGTTGCAGTTTCAATGTACTCGCGATCACTGTGGGCCCCACCTCCTTGAGGACCCATGCCATCGATGGTCGGTGTAAACTGGGCGGCGTGATTGCCGTCCGATCCACCGCCCGTGGCGATGCCACGCAAGTCCAGTCCCAACTCCCGGCCCGCCTTTTGAATCATTGACAACAACTTGGCAGATTCTTCCGTCGGCAGCATGGGTGGGAATTTGATTCCGCCTGACAGTTTGCAGGTGGTATCCGGTACGATTTGGGCCGCTGAAATGTCCCGCATGCGCTGGTCGATGCTTTCCGCTGTTTTTGAATCGGCAACCCGAACATCCACTTCTGCATAGGCGTGATCGGCAATGACGTTGGGCCGCTCGCCGCCGCGAATAACACCGACATTGACATTGGTCCCGCTGGCTGCATCGGTCAGGGCATGCAGCGCCACAATTTTGTGGGCCAGCTCCTCAATGGCACTGCGGCCGTCTTCCGGCTGGGCACCCGCATGGGCGGCCCGGCCGGCAACCTCCAGGATATATTTGCCAACGCCTTTGCGCTGAATAACGTATTCGCCTCCCGGTCGGGCCGGCTCGAAGACGCAGGCGGCCTGGGCCTGCTTGGCCCGGCTTTCGATGATCGGCCGGGAAGTGGGCGACAACACTTCCTCATCGCTGTTGAATACGACATCCATTGCGACCCGGCGATAGGTTTCAGGAACGATAGCTTTTAGCGCCTCCAGGGCAAAAAGCAGGCCGGTAATGCCACCCTTCATGTCGACGACACCCGGTCCGTAAGCACGGTCTCCCTCGATACGAAAAGGCCGTTTTTTGACAGTGCCGGCGGGAAAGACCGTATCCATGTGGCCGATAAACAGAATGCGTTGGTGCCCATCGCCGGGTTTGTGACCGATCACGTGGTCGCCGAATTCTTGCTGGGGGTCGCGCTGCACCTCAAAACCTAAGGCCGCCAGGCGCCCTGCCAGAATATTTCCGACCTGGTCGACGCCGGCCTTATCGTATGTGCCGCAATCAATATTGACGAGGCTTTCAAGTAACTCAAACATCTTCGCTTCTTTTGTGTCGATATATTCCAGAATTGCGGTCATCAATGGCTCCCTTCCGATTTTTTGGTTTTAAAGAAGATTCCGGTTGAAAGAAGTAGTTTTCCACATTCAGGGATACCGGTCAAGATTATCGGAGAAAATATATGGAAAAACCCACTTTATGCGGACGATAAAAGTGGATTTTTTTTACATAACAGACCCCAATAAATTCCGAAACGAAAAGTAACACAATAGATTGTGGCCCATGCGTAGGAAGCGAGAGAAACGTGTCCGGCAATCTATGATACTGCAGTTTTTGCTCCTGAATGAAGAGGTGGGCATTGTCGATCGGCAACAAAACAGCGCACTGAATCAAATTTAATCTCAAGGGGCTCGCTGAAATAGCGGCTGAATATTATCTTTCCTAAACAGCAACCGGTGCCCGAATTCCGGGATACGGGTCGTAGTTGACCACCTCGAAGTCCTCGTATTTGAAATCAAAGAGCGAGGTCACCGCGCGGTTGATCTTCATTTGAGGTAAAGGACGCGGCTCGCGGGTCAGCTGAAGCTCGGCCTGTTCCAGGTGATTGCGGTACAGGTGGGCATCGCCCAGCGTGTGCACGAAATCTCCCGGTTCCAGCCCAACAATTTGCGCGATCATCAGGGTCAGCAGAGAATAGGAGGCGATGTTGAAGGGCACACCCAAAAAGATATCCGCGCTGCGTTGGTAAAGCTGGCAGGACAGCCGGCCGTCGGCCACATAGAATTGGAACATCGAATGACAGGGCGGCAGCGCCATTTTCTCGATCTCGCCCACATTCCAGGCCGACACCATCAGGCGGCGAGAGGTGGGATTCGACCTGATCTGATCCAGGATATGCGTGATCTGATCGATGTGCTTTCCGTCGGCCGTGGGCCAGGAACGCCACTGATAACCGTAAATAGGCCCCAGGTTGCCCTCTTCATCGGCCCATTCGTCCCAGATCGTGACACCGTCTTCATGAAGACTTTTGATGTTGGTGTCGCCTTTCAAAAACCAGAGCAATTCACCGATAATGGATCGAAAGTGCAGTTTTTTGGTAGTGATCGCCGGAAAGCCCTCGGATAGATTAAAGCGCATCTGGTACCCGAAAACACTGACTGTTCCCGTACCCGTGCGATCTTCCTTGCGCACACCGTGTGTTTTCACGTGACGCATTAATTCGAGATATTGTTTCATAACGATTATTTACCTCCGGATTTGGATTGAGATGTTGCGGTATACTTGTGATGAGTACTCTTTTATCAAGGTAAAAATGCTGTCCTTAAAGTCAAGAATTTTTTTCGCTGAAACCAAACCATACAGCTCATCATGTAATTTTTTTTGTGTCAGGCACTTTCTGTCCTTGCGTCCCGGGCCTTCAATCAGGTCGGGGCTGAGCCGCCTGTTATCATAATTTTGCGGTGTGGCGGAATCGAGCGCAAATGGATTACAGGCTTGTGGCCGGCGCCACGTGCTTGATTGTTGTTCAATTCAGGATTTCTTGCAGCTTGGGCAAAAAAATATGGGCGCGGTGTCGGCTCGCCGGAAGGAAATGATCGCTTCCCTTTATAAACAACTGGTAGGCCTGACCTTCTTTTTTGATATGTTTGACATGCTGCAGATTGACGGCATAGGAGCGATGAACCTGGGCAAAATGGTTGGACGGGAGGTTACCCAGGGCTTCTTTCAGAGATAAGCGAACATACTCTTGATAGATTTCTCCTCCATGGTGGTACACAATTTTACAGTAGTGGTCTTCCACGGCAATAAAATAAATATCGCTAAAAGCTATCTTACGGATACCACCCTTCAAAGGCACACTAAAACTGTCTGTCTTTGTTTTGCTCTCATCGGTACTTGAGATCCTTTGCGAGTCTATGTCAATTTTATTTTGATCCAATGAATCATTGATCTGTTTGATCCTGGCCAGTTCTTTAGCCATTTCTCTTTTTAGAATTCCCTGAGTCAGCAAAGCAATGGATATTAACCAGGGCAGAAAAACGGTTTTGAAGAATACGGCTATCATGGCAGGCGGAGATGTATGCCATAGCACCGGGCAATGCGAGCCGGTAACCTGACATACAAACCCACATATTCCCGTGAAATATACCAAAATGAAACTTACAACAAGACCAGCAAAAGACACCGCCCAGAATATTCCCATGATTCTCTTGATCGGTATCCCGAATTTATACACGATCTCAGCAATTAAATAGTGGAAAATAACAATGGCTGACGAGACAATGACCGGAAAGAGCCAGTGATACAGCTTTCCCATTTGAGCATATTCCAGCCACAGAAAGGTAAACAAGCCGATCAGAACGCCTTCAAGGAGGTATGAGGTTATCCTGAGAAATGATGTATTGGGATAGTCATCCATCCTGGTTTGCAAATAGTCGGCAATATCGCTGAAAATGGATCGACTATTTTGAAGGCGGGATATTGGCCGGCCGGCACTGCCTGTTGCGGGCGACATTGAAACCTCCTGGCCTAAATACCGAATTACAGTGATATTTTGAGACCCTATTGCGTCACTTTAATCTATTCACGTCAGCAGTCAAGTCCAAATGCCGCAATTATCGGTATATTCAATCCTGTTACGACATAACCCCTCCAGTCACGACATGGTGCTTGCACTTTGATAGATCGGTCGTTAACCTGGGATCGAGGCCGAATAATTCAGATTCTAATGGTCGTGTCCGGACCGGTTGCGGTGGATTTGGTTTTAGACAATTTCATAGCCTATGGCTGATATCGAGGGAGGTAATATGTCGTTAAGAAAAAATATATTATTGATAGCCGGCTCGTTGATTTTGGCGCTCGTTTTTTTCAGCATACCGTCCTGCGCTGAAGAATCACACAGAACATTTTTTAAGGTTGGTAATTTATCTTGTGGTGCCTGCATCACTAAAATAAACGCCAAACTAAAGACCTTTGAGGGTTATATCAGCTTGATGGCAAACCTTGACCAGGGATTGGTGGCGGTCGATCACAGGCAAAATTTTACTGATAGCCAAATTGCCGAAGTCATAACTGCCCTTGGTTATCCTGCGCAAGTGGCATCCCAGTCCGAGTATGATCGACACGGTTCGGTATCTTCAGAATCGCCTGGATGGAGAAGTTCATCCGATGGTTTTTTATCCAGAATTTTAGGGATCTTCAGCCGTTAGAAGGATAAGGTCGTTTAAAATGGTAAGGCAGAAAGGAAAAAAATGAGCGGAAAAAATAGTGTGGCTAACCTGTTTGATGTAATTGCAGGCGTGCTGATCAAATGTTTCATCATTGGTATGGTTTTGTTGGCCATCTGGCTAATTATTGTCATGGGTGTGCCGGACTGGGCATGGCAGGTGCACGGGAAGTTCTTCGATCTGTCTGGGGAGCAGGTTGTCCTTGCTCAATATACCGGGTTGCTCATCACCAAGGTCATCATATTTCTGCTGTTCCTCTTACCGTATATCGGTATCAAGCTGACGCTGCGAAGTAAAAATAGCGGGCTTTCAAGTTTTGCAGAAACTCGAATTCCCGATCGCGCGCACCAAGCACAAGATATACGATAGAGGCAAATATGAATACAGAAAACCTGGGAAATTCAAAGATACTCAATTTGATTTTCTAACGGAGGTAGAGGATCAAATGTTGATTAGTGTATAACCCTGTTGTGGCTATGACATTATTCACTATTCAAACTTTGATTTACATATTCATTTCAAGTGGCAATCAAAGCAAGTGCAATCAAGGCGGCGACAACTCCCATCCATTGTCGGCGAGACAGCCGCTCTCTCAATATCACCCATGCAAGAAAGGCCGTTATCGCAGGGTGCATTGAGGACAGCACTGCTGAAATATCAAGTCTGCCTACATGGGCCGCCGAAGCGTAGAAGGCAGTGCCCGCAGCATCAAACAAACCAGTGAGACACACTATGGGATACTTGTGCTTTGGCGGCATAGTACCTTTACGGAAAATTAGTACGATCGACATTAAAACAACTATTCCCATCATTTTTGACGCTATCAGAGGGCCCAACACACTCTGTTCCACTGCCTGATCAAAAAAAATGAAAGCCAGCCCAAATCCTATACCTGCTGCTGCAGGGAACCTGAGTTGCCGCCATTGCATAGTGTAGGTCTTTTTAGAAACGGATAAATACCAGATCGCAACAAAAGCAGTTGCAAATCCAAAAATCTGTTGATTTGAAGGAAAACCCTCAATCAGCATACCAAAAAGGACGGGAAGAGCGGCCGAAATAATCGCTGTAAGCGAAGCCACCATCCCCATATGATCAATAGCAAGACCTTTGTAAAATGATGCCAGTCCAATTAATCCAGCTATTCCTGCAAATGCTCCAAATATTAAAGAGTATGTATCAGGTAACGGGCTCCCAGCCCACAGAGCACAAATAGTTAATAAAACCGTACCCGTAGTATTAGCAATAAAGAGCACGCCAAACACACTACTTGTTTTGGTGACGAATCCACCTGTAAAATCACTGGTTCCCCAAAAGGAGGCCGAGGCCAATCCGTAGGTTACAGCTAAGATTTCCTGGTTTGCCATATAAAATAATGAGGGATTTTTTGATTGATTTTAGCCAAGGCCACTTGCAAATAATATAGATAATTCTATATCTTCAGAGTAATAGATCGAATTACAGCAGCTGTAATTACTAAATTCCATAATAGAATGCAAATTGAATTAAATGCCGGGAGTTAACGCATGATAGGCATTTTACTGGATAAAGTTTTTCGTGGGCATGGTCACGCCAGGAACCTGTTTTTGTTTGTTTGGTGGGATCCTGGTGGTGGCGATGTTGGTCATGAACAAGCTCGGTCGATCAAGCGGAAATTCACTGAGCAACTTCATGCATGGCATACGGAGATGATGAGCAACTAGAAGATATAGGAAACATTATCAGGGAAAAGCAAATTTGGGAGGTCTACCGGGTTATGGGAAATATTTGACACGTGCCGATATAATCTTCGGTTCTATTTTCCAATTGCCTTGCTACCTGTCCTATCAACCAGACACACCTATAAATCACTTCTGGCCGTTTTATAAATTTACCTTGCAGACTAACGAAAAGGTAATGTCTTATCTTGCAATTTTGTTATGTGGCATGAAATCGATTGGAGTATCACCGGACACCACGCCAAAAAAACAAAGGTCCACCACCTTGAATATTTAGCTATCAGAAGCCGCTTCAGTAGGCAAAAGGGTCCGTTTATTTAAATCCTGGCCCCGGATAAATTCCACCCGAATCGGCCGGCCGATAGGCCACTCCGACAGAAACCGGTGCAAGTCGTCCACGCTGGCCACTACCTGTTCATTAATCGCGGTAATCAAATCCCCGATTCTGATTCCCGCCCGGTCTGCCGGGCCCTGCGATTCAACCGCAAGGACTTCGACGGCCTGGTCGCAGGACAGTTCGTGGAACCGGACCAACCGTCGATGAAGGGGGCGCTGCTGCCCGGCAATTCCAAGAAATCCACGTCGCACGCGTCCATGGGTCAGAAGCTGAGATACGACCCACATGGCGGTATTGCCGGGGATCGCGAAACCAATGCCCTGGGCCATGGCGATAATGGCCGTGTTGATCCCGACGACGTTTCCAGCCGTATCGACCAACGGTCCGCCTGAATTTCCGGGATTAAGGGGGGCTGTATGCTGTATCATACTTTCGATGAGGCGGCCTGATCGGCTGCGTAAGGCCCGGCCGAGAGCACTGACGACTCCGGTGGAAACCGTGGATTGAAATCCGAATGGATTGCCCATTGCAATCACCAATTGGCCCACCCTGAGCCGATCGGAGTTATCCAAAGTTGAAGCCGGCAGGTAAGACGTTTCGGCCCGGATGACGGCCAGATCAGTGGCTGGATCCTTGCCGACAAGGGTTGCCGAGAGACTGGTTCCGTCGGTCAGGCTGACGGCGATAGAAGAGGATTTATGTATCACATGATCATTGGTAAGGATGTAGCCATCCGGAGCAACAACCACCCCGGATCCGGTCCCGGTCTGCTCCGGTCGTCTTTGCTGACCGGGTTTGCCAACCGTAACACTGACAACTGAAGGGCCGAGGCGATCAACCACGGATATGACCGCCCGCGAATAGGCATCGAGAAGCTCCGAATCAGAGGTTGTCATAGAATTTTTACCGCGCCTTCCGCTCAGGTCATTATCCTTTGAGGTATCGTTCAGCAGCTGAATTGTAGGTTGATCTCGAAATTTCATATTGAACAAGCTCCTGATATTTAGGCTAAATGGTTGATCGAGAATTTCTTATTCCACCTTTTATGAAATATAAATCTGTTCGATCCGAATTCAAGGTGCAGCAGGATCGCGGACCCGATGGTCTGGCCCTCGGCAAAGTCCCGGCCGTCAGCATAATAAGCTTCAAAGCGCATTTTTACTACGTCATCCGTAAACCGGCAGTTTGGAAAATATTAAAGCTATCGGAACATATTCTCGGAAAACGTCACAACAACCTCCGTCCCCCCCGGAATGCTCTGCAGAATTTTACCTGTTGACGGCAGTACAATTAGTACCTACCGTTCTTAAATAAAATCCCACATTCGAAGCTCTCGATAGCTGCCTAAAATTTATAATCAAGCGTATGGCAGCAGTGCAGCGCGGCAAATGATTTGAGCTTCAATAGGAGGTGCAGCATGCCCCTAAAAAAATCCACCTACAATGAGTTGGTTGACCGTATCGTAGAATTGGAACAAGAGGTCGAAAAACTAAAAAACGTAGAAGATGTTCTGAAGGTGCGTGAAGGAACCCTGCGGGCATTGCTCAATGCACCGACCGAGACTGCGATTCTGGTTGATTTGGAGGGAACCATTCTGGCCGCCAATGAAGTCGCCGCACAAAGAATCGGTATACCGGCTGAAAAACTGGTTGGACTCGGGATTTTCAATTATCTGCCGTATAGCGTGGCAATATCCAGAATGGCTATGGCTCAAGAGGTCATCAACTCCGGCAAGCCGCTTCGTTTTCAGGATGAGCGTGCCGGTCGGTTTTATGATAACAATATTTACCCGGTCTTCAACGAAGATGGAAATATTAAAGCGCTTGCAATATTTGCAAAAGATGTCACCGAAACCAAGCAGGCTGAAGAGGCGTTGGTATTGGAACGGGACAGACTTCGAGCCGCTTTGGCAAAAATAAGAAAATTAAGCGGAATGCTTCCGATTTGCGCTTCCTGCAAAAAAATTCGAGATGATAAAGGCTATTGGAATCAAATTGAAAGCTTTATCCACCAACATTCCGACGCGCAATTTAGCCACGGTATTTGTCCTCAATGCGCTGATGAGATATACCCGGATATCGTGTTTGGTAAAAAAAAATAAAGACCTGAATTAACATCAATAAGTATCTTATTTGCAGACCACACAAATTGAACTTTTAGATCATCCCCATGTGTTTGCAGTTGGTTTTGTTTTAGATAGATTTTATGGGCCCTAAGGTCCATTTTCCCGAACCGTTTTGCAAGCGTCCAGTGACCTCATAGTCGCAAATTAGAAATCTCGGAATTTAAGTTACAAAGTCAACCTTATAAGCCCGGCCGATGCCAGGAATATGAGCAGACCGAGGCAGAATTTCTTGTATATGTTCTCGAGGGAAGGGCGAAAAAAGCGGCTGCCGATCAGTACGCCGATTGCGACTATTGGCGCAAGAAATAAACCACGGCTGATGGCAAGCTTGTTCATTACATCGAAGCCGAGCAAGTAAACAATGGACGTAAACATACCAATAAACAGAAACATCACCAGCGAGGCCCGCATGGTTCTGGGCGGCACTTTACGCCCGAGCACATACAGGGCTATCACCATTCCGCCCACCGAAGCGAGGCCTGAAACCACCCCGGCAGTGATGCCGGAAGCGTAGAGGCCGGTGGTACTCGCTAAAAATTTAGGGCTTGTGCGCAGCAGTTGCGCGGTCGCCAGACCCAAAATGATGCACAAAGCGATAAGCTTGGATATTTCAACCGGGATTGAAGTTGTCGCGTAAAGCCCCACGGGAATTCCAACCGCGGATCCGATGGTAAGACCCCAGACGATTTTCATATCCGCATCCCGGAGCCCCCCGCGAAACATGATCAGGCTGGCGGTTAATTCAAGAATATAACAGATCGGAATCAGCTCAACCGGCGGGATAAATGCCGCCGCGCTTGCCATGAACAGGGCTGAAAGAGCGAATCCCGAAAAACCGCGAATTATTCCGGCAACGAAAACAACCCCGACGCAAAGCACCATCTGGGCCGGTGTCAAATGCACCAGGTTTTGAATTGGTTCTATCAAATGGTCCCCTTAAAAATTAACAGGCAGGATTTATGGAGGGTGACGCATGATTATTGTCGCTATTCAAAAGGCCAATACCGACTTTAGTGCGTATATGTTGAAATCCTATCATGTCTGCGTAGGATTTTTGCCATATCCAGATTGAATATTTAATCAACTCTATCGCTTTAATTTAATAAGACAGAGCGACCTGTCAGGTCGTAGCCGAAGGCGAAGCCTGAAGCGAAACCATAAATCTTCAATCTTCAATTTTCAATCTTCATTTCCGGCTTCGCCGGGTTGGGTCATAGTTAAAGCGTAGAAAAACAACACCTCAAAATATCCAATCGATTTTCACAATCAGCCTCCTATATTCCTTCTTAACCTCTGATCGCTGAACCTATAACCGATTAATAATTTTTAGACTCTTCTTCCACCCGTACGACATTTATCCGATGGTGCAAAATAAATTTCATCAATGATCTTGCCTTCATGTCGCTGGGATTTATGGCCAATGATTCTTTGAGGTAGGCAATGGCCGCTTCATCATTATTCAATTGATGGCTGACCAGTCCCAAATTATACATCAATGATCCGGTTTTTTTTAGTTCGCCTGCTTTCAAAAAAATATCGATTGCCGCTTGCAGATCACCTTTGCGGGCATTTTGAATGCCGGATTTAAAGAAAAATTCAAAATCAGCCTCGTTCTCTTTCCGGACTGCCAGGCGATTTTGGAGTTCGCGGCGAATGCCGACAAGGTCCGGTCGGGATGGGGTGAGCTTGAGGACCTTATCAATACTGGCGACAGCGTTTTCCAGATCACCCCGCACAGCATAAATTTTGGCCAGATTTTCGATGGCCTGGTGACTTTCAGGATTGATTGCAACGACGCTTTTATAGGCCGATACGGCCGCAGCCAGCTTATTGCCGGCCCGCAGGGCCGAGTCCGAAATATGCGGCCTCGGCGTCCGGTTGATCCTCGAGGGCGCGTTGAAACAGAATCTCAGCCTTGCCAAATTGTTTCCTATTGAGTGCTTCACGGCCCAGAAGCATCAATGCATTCGCCTCGGAAATATCGATAGCGGCAACATCATAATCCGGATCTAGGGCCACCGCTAATTGGAGGACATCTTTTGATTTTTCCGCCTCGCCTGCGAGGATCAGCGCTCTGGCAAGGGACCACGCTGCCCGCTTGTTGCCGGGATTCAGCCTCAATGCTACTTGATACCGACCGGCGGCGGTCGGGTAGTCTTCGGATGCAAATAAACGATCACCGATCTTCAAATGCATTTCAGGGTAACGAAGGTTTTCCAGTCCTTTTTTTATCAGCTCCTCATCGATGAAATTGTCCGGGCTCTCTTCGGCTGAATAAATCGTAAAATCGTAAACGGGTTCGTATTGCAGGGAGGACACCGCCGATGGTGTCGGTGCGGCAATACGATACAGGCGGTAACTTGAATTCTGGTATATCAGGTTGAAGTGGTTCAGTCGATCCGGAAAAAAATGAAACTTAAACGCGGCACTGCCGGTTTTAAGCGGAATGGCGTTCGTGAGATACCGGAGGCTGCCGGGCGCGCCGTTCAGAACCATGTTGACCTGATAGGCAAAGAGGCCGGCTTTAAAACGGCGGCAAAGCTCGAAGAATTGCTGTTCACTTTGATAGAACGTCGTGTAAACCTGTTTGACTTTTTCCCGCAAAAGCTTTGACTCGAATTTCGAATGAAGGATCACAGGACGCCCGGTGTAGGCTGCCACTGACGGGCCCAATTCGAAGGCGGTCAGAACGGCCTCGTCTGCTGCGGTCTGTTCTTCGATAAAAGACAATAAATTATTGAGATCATTTTGCGAAGGTCTAAAGGCATGCGCCCTTAGCATGGGCTGCCAATAAATTTGAGCTAACAGGAATGCACCCAAGCCGGCATATAGCGTGTACTTTAACTGCTTTTTTTTGACACAGGTTAAGGCCCCCACGGATAGGGCCAGGAAGAAGACCGCAAATACGCTCATGCGGTGGATCATGAGAAATAAGATAGACAGCCACCCGGCTAAAAGTGTGATCATCAGTTCGGCGTTGCCGGCTTGTTTCTTAAACCATCGAAAAAAAATGATACCGGCGCCGATCGGCCCAAAGATTACGCTGGATGCGAGCATGATGGGCAATTCGATCAACTTCGGGCTGACAAAAGCCGATGTCCACATGGCCTTTGCCTCGAAGGGCAACCTGCCGGAGTCCTGCGGCATGACACCCAAAAATTTTAATTTGTTAAAAACCAGGGCATACACATGGGAATAGGTTCCCAGATAGTGTTGAATTACCAGAGAGCCGATCAAAAATACCAGGATCACCAGTCCGGCAACCGCTTTGTTACGGGTAGGTAAGCTGTCTGCGGGAAAACGCAAAAACAATGCCACCAGGGCATAGAGCAACATTAACGCCGGCGAGACGACAAAAAATTTGGCTCGCAAAACCGGTATCAGAAGTGACGCCGCAAGCATGAATCCGACAAATACCAGGATACTCCTGCGCGGCAGATCCTTTGTCGGCCCAAATAGATAGATGACTGTAAGCGCCGCTGCAAAAAGAGAAAGATAAAGCTGGGTGACATGCCAGGCAGACAGGGCAATGACAAACAGCATGGATCCCAAGGCCGAGACAAGCGGCCGGTCTTTTTGCAAACAGTCAAGGAAGCAGGCAAAACTGAAGAAAATAAACGGCAGCGCAAAGTCCTCCCGGATGAAACCACCGGCGGCCGATCTTGCCAGACTTGCCAGCGCGAATCCATAGATGACGGCAACCAGAAAAGCGATGGTATTCGAACGCCAGGCCGCTTTGCCGGCCAAAAATATGGCCAGAACCGAAAGGGTGGAAAAAAATATGTTAAAATACACCACAAAAAGATGGGGCGGCATATTTGAAAAACCCAGGCGATAGATGATACCGGCCGCGTACTCCATGACGGGCGTAATGTACCGCAAGGTATCCAGCCCTTCCGGATATTGGATGCCGTAATCCACTGCGGGGATCGCCTCGCCTTGCGCGATCATCAAAAAATGTCGGTAATGAAATGCGGATTCAGTCCAGAAGAAACCGTGTCCATTTTTGGGGTCAAAATGCGGCAGCTTATTGAGAAGATATAATTTGTTGGACACCACCCCGCCGATAAGCAGCACCAGCATGATGCTGATCAGGATTTTTTTAAGAACCGGCGAAAGCCCTGCATCCAGTCGCTCGAAGGCGTCGCTTATCGAGTCGGCCAGGGTCGACCCGGCAGGTACAGGTTGCGGGGGATCACTTTTTTGAGCACGTTTTTCTTTTTTCTTTTTCATGAGAACTTAATAAACGAGGTATGCTCATTTAAGCGGATTTGTTGATTAAAAAACCTGGGTGCAATAAATGAACCATTTGTACTTTAAAATTATTTCAATATTTACAGTTGATTATAGGAGAATAAAAATGTGGAGGTCGGTAATTCGAGGGATAACGTCAATTATATGACAACCGGTTCCGTCATGCTCAACCGGACCGCATGCGATACCTGGAGGTATAATATCTAGTATGCATCTCATCGGATGCGTGAAGCATATCGGCTTCCTGGGCACTGATTGCGTCCACGCCTGAACTGGGGTCAACGCCTGAACTGGGGTCGGACCACGGTGAACGCCTGACAATTAGAGATTTATGCTAAAAATAGCCTCGTTTTTTAGGCTTAAAGTGATGTTTTTGACACCAAAAAAGGCGGTTTAAAGAAAAGCCGCGGGCGGATAACTTCAGCGACCTCCGGTCTGCCTGGCCAGCCCGCCGGCAGAAGAGCTTCAAACGCCGGCCGGCGGGCCATTTCACACGTTAACATAAATTCCTGTTTCGATTGCCCCCTGGGAAAACAGCTTTCGCAACACAACCCAGCAGCATGATAATACATAGCAGCCACAGCTCACGGCCCCGGATTTCGTGCCACAGGCTCCGTGGTCTGCGGTCGTTTAAACCGGCTGCAGCGGTGGTAATAAAACAGCTGAGATCATCCGGCACTATCCCGTCAATCAGTTGTTTAATGGGCGAGCTGCTAGAACCGCCGCTCGGATCGGTTTCCGAGCCGAATGCCAGCGGATCGACAATGATACCATTTTCGATACCGTCCGCATCACCAAAACCACCGTCTCTCAGGGTCAGGAAAATCTCCCGGCGGCTGTCACTAAATTCCGTGTAGCCGGAATAGTCCAGCCAGATTTCATTGACCGGATCGTATTTAAAGCAACTGCCTCCTTCATAGGCCGGCCGGGATAGATAGATGGTCAAAGTGGTCTCATCACCGGGATTTGAAACCAATAGTTTAAAGTCAAGTAATCCAAATTCGAAATAGTTGGGTTTGCCGTTTGTCGCGGAATTCAATTCAAAATCACCGGTCTCCTGCACTTCGAAAGAAACGATGGATTCAACATTTTGAGCATCTTTGACACTGATGCAAATCTGGACTTGTTCATCTCCGTCCGGCATGCTGACACATTTAATGTCGGTCTGGTCAAGATCAACGGTTCCGTCAGCATCCAGATCCAGCGTGTCTGATACTTCTTGATCATCTGGAACCCCGTTTTGGTCCGTATCATGATCGGCCAAACCTGAAATGAATTCTCTTTCCTCAGACCATTCGGACGGCATGTTGTGGTTATCGATAAATCTGGCCTTCCAAATGTACTCGGTATCTTCTTCCAGGATATGCTTGGGCAAGGTCAGCAACGTCAGTGAGGAATTCGAGGTGACGTCGAAAACACAGACGCCGTCAAAGACCCGGATAACTATCCATTGGGTGCGCCTGTGATCGTCGTTGACGTTGGGGTCACTGAAATCCCCGGTTTCAAACTGCGGCGTCAAGCTGACCGTCGCACCATTTTCAGGCATCAGCAAAGCGGGGGTATCCGGTTTAAAATTACCTTCAGTATGATTTGGATCGGTTCCTAAATTGAACTCAATGATATTGCTGAAATCATCTCCATCCGGATCACGGCCGGCATCATCTTCAAGCGGATTCAAACCGTAGGTCAGTTCCCAGTCATCGGGCATACCGTCATTATCGTCGTCCGTATCTGCGTTGTTGCCCTCACCGTCTCCGTCCGTGTCCACATATTCTTCCGCATTATACGGGAAGTCATCCTGATCGTCCGGCACACCGTCACCATCGGCGTCAGTGATTCCGCAGGTGCCCGGCTCAATCTTGTCACTGTCCGAAGGACAGTAGTCAATACAGTCTGCCGTACCATCTCCATCACTGTCGATCTCAGAGATTCCGCAGCCGCAGGTACCTGGCTCAATCTTGTCACTGTCCGAAGGACAATTATCGTTGCAATCGGCCGTACCGTCGGCATCACTGTCGGTATCACAATTTGTATCAGCCTCATACATTCGTACATAGTCAACTTCTAATGTTTGAGGCCAAATATTAGCATCGACGCCCTGGGCACCGCCCCAGTTCCCGCCAACGGCAATATTCATTATGAGATGAAACCGCTTATCAAAGGGCCATTCGGCAGAAGTTCGATATTCATTGTTGAAGGTGAAGTACTTCTGGCCATCCATAAAAAAGTCGATCCTGTCCGGGTACCATTCAATACCATAAGTATGAAAGCTATCAGAAACAGTGTCAGAATTAAGATTATTGCCCACTTGTGTTCCACGCATATGATTATAGGCACCGGTATGGACGGTTCCATGGACTCGGCCCTGGTCGTAACCCACATGCTCCATGATATCAATTTCTCCGCTATCGGGCCAACCGCCATATTCCCAATCCGTTGGAAGCATCCAGATCGCGGGCCAGGTTCCTCTTCCGCTGGGCAACTTGGCTTTTACTTCTATTTTTCCATACAGCCAGTCACCCTTGTTTCTTGATACCATCCGGGCGGAAGTATATCCCTTGCCGCCGTAATTTTCCTTAATTGCTGTAATGATCAAGCGGCCATTTTCTACACGGGCATTGTCGGCCCTGTTTTCGGTATAATATTGCCATTCATTATTTCCCCAACCGCTGCCACCAACGTCATAACCCCATTTGCCGGCATCAGGTAAGCCGGTATAATTAAATTCATCACTCCAAACCAGGGTCCATCCAGCGGGATCCGGGGTCGGATCCGGATCAGCAGGTGCTATGGTACCGCTGCCGGCTATCTCAAATGTGTTAATATTCCATCCACCGTCTTCTACATTAATTCCAATTTTGTATGTTCCGGCATCAATATAGACCGTATGAGAGACTGTGGTCCAATTCTGCCAGTCACCGGTTGCAGGAATATTTACAGATCCAAGTTGAATCGTATTATCCAAATTCAGTGATAACTGGCCGCCGTCCAAACTGGCCACACGGTAGGAAAAGGTGTAATTACCGCTTTCAGGAAAATTGTAATCAGCATAAACCATCCAGTCGCCTGTATCAGTCCAACCTACATTTAGTCCCCCTTCAGAGCAAAATTCTGTTTGTATGCCACTCATAGAAGTATAATCTTCAGCCTCTATGGTAGTGACCACCTGGGTTGGATCCGGATCAGTTGGGGGATCAGTTGGATTGGTTGTCTGATCTGAGCGGAAAACGTAGGTTGCCACAGAATGACCATTGAGGGTTGCCATAACCACTTTGTCCTGGTAGGCGATGTTGAAGGTCTCTGTGCCCGAATTGTTGTTTTGCACAAGAACGACAATGTTGCCCGCAGGTGTCTTAAAAGCAACATTATCCAGGTTTCCGGGGATATTAGAATGAATCCTGACCGATCCAGGTCGGACAAACTTGGACACGTGCGCCACATTATAGTACGCCGGGTTCCGCGTCACATTATTGCCGTCAATGGTCACGGCACCCAAACAGACACTACGGCCGCCGTCAGTATGCGGGTCCTCCCGGGGATCCGCAGCCAGGTTCCATTCCAGTGCAACGCGGCACCAATTCCGTGTGGACCCGATAATTATGTTCTTGATATGATAGGCAATGTCACCAGAGAAATCCGATCCGGCACGGGTGTACTGTTCCGTGAAATAGAGATTCTTATCTGGATGTGCCTCCTGCACGGCTGCCAAATCATTGATGGAGCCGCCATACAAGTGAAAAGCCGATCCATCAATGTAGCTCCTGGCCTCATCATCGTTCAGGATCTGGATGGGATAATCTGTAACATCTGCGTTGTGATCCCAAATCACGATTTTGGTCTCCAGTCCCGCATCCCGGAAGGCTGGGCCCAGGTTATGCTTGACAAAATTGGCCTGCTCTTGCCAGGTCATCACCATGCTGGGATTGTTCCCTCCGTGCAGAGGTTCGTTTTGCACCGTGATGGCATCAATGGTAATCCCCTCGCCGGCCATCTCCTGAATGTATTTGACCAGGTACCTTGCGTACGCATCATAGTATTCAGGCAATAAAGAACCGCCTACAGAACTGTTGTTTGATTTCATCCAGGTGGGCGCTGACCAGGGACTGCCCATCAGTAATAGATTGGGATTGATGGCCAGGATTTCCTTAAGCACCGGGATGAGGTCCAGTTGGTCAGGGGCCAGGCTGAAGTTATGCAGCAGCGGGTCGGTTACACCGCTGGGCAAATCACAGTAAGAAAACACGTGGTCACTGAGATCAGAAGCACCGATGCTGAGTCGCAAGTAGCTGACACCGATCTGCGTACCCTGGACCCCAAACAGTTCCTGAAGCAAAGCACTGCGCGCTGTGTCTCCCATGTTATTTATCACAATGGCGCTGCCGCCTGTGAGAGTGTAACCAAAGCCGTCAATGGTCTGATAGATTTGCCTGTCATCGACAGTGATAGTGGCGTTACTGTTAATGGCTTCGCTGGAAACAGTGAGAGAGTCTTGCTGTTCGAACAGGGTGGAGTCAGAGGTCCTGGTCAACCAGACCTCTACGAGATTAAAATCGCCATCTGACCCAGGGTCCGGAGAAGAGAGTGTTATGGTTCCGGGTCCGGAAATCCCAAATTTATTGATATTCCACCCACTATCTTCCGCGTATATTCTCAATTTGTGTGTTCCAGCATCAATAGTTACCGTATGAGAGACCGTCGTCCAGTTCTGCCAGGCGCCCGTTGCCGGAAAAGTTACCGTTCCAAGTGAAGTGGCCCCATTATTCAATAACAAAGAGAATTCGCCTCCAGGAGATTCACTTGCAACGCGGTAGTAAATAGTGTATTCTCCGCTTTCTGAAAAGTTATAATTTCCATAATCCATCCAGTCACCTGTATCTATCCAGCCTAAATTTTCTCCGCCTTCATCGCATTCCTCTTTCTGTACACCGCTGGCAAGAATATAATTTTCAGCCTCAATTATATAGGCATCTCCAGGTGTTGGATCAGGAGCCGGATCCGGTGTTGGATCCGGGTCTGGTGTTCCATCTGGTGGCGGAGCTGTGCTGTTACCACCCCAGCCAATTGCTACGATCAAATATTTCGGATTACTACGGGCAGTATAGGCCGCATATCCGCCAACATCATCATAGGAAAATCCATAGGCTTTTTTCTGACGGCTATGATTATGAAGAAATCGCGCATAATAATTTGCCGGTGCGGCCTGGTAAAATGATGAATCATTTTCCCATTGCGACTGGGGAAGGTGGGCCGTATGCCTGTTCAATGCGGCCGTAATATGCGGTTTCGATGCCATTGAACCGGAACCGCGAAATACCTGCTCCGTATTCGGTTTTGCTATATTAAATCCATGTATGGCCCAGACCTGGTCTACATAACTGGTGTAATAATCTTCATAGAGACCGCCGGGCCTGAATTCACCGGTGCCGGGGCATACTATTCTGTAAGGCGCCTGCACATCGGCGAGATGATCAAATTCGGGCGGTGTTTCATCTTTAAAGGCCTGCATAAAGGTCTCACGGCTAACCCTAAAGGCCCAGTCATCTTCTCCCAGCTCTTCCTCGTAGCCGTCATGGGCGACCAGTTTTAAGGCGATGGGGAATCCAAACCAGTCGACCCGGGTGGTATTGCCATACCAGGTAGTACTTGATATAGTATGTTCGATAAAATCAACATATTGACTATCAGGTGAGCCCAGGTGAATATAGACCCGGCCTGCTGAATTAGCCGGCATATCTATCATCGGCTGCTCAGCAATAGATTTTGTCTGGCCATTAAAGCTCCAGTATATCTCGCTGTCCGAAAAAGCACCGTTGGTACTGTTCTGGAATTTATACATCATAACGTTCTGGGCTTGCGGGATATTGGATTCGTCCCATACTACCCCGCCCGAAGAACCGGGATCATTACAATCCGGCGTACCGTCACCGTCACTGTCGACATCCGGGATTCCGCAGCCGCAGATGCCGGGATCGATCTTGTTTATGTCAGACTGACAGTTATCATTACAGTCGGCCGTACCGTCTCCGTCACTGTCGATATCGGAGATGCCGCAGCCACAGATACCTGCCGCAATCTTATTAGCATCAGCGGGACAGCTGTCGGCTTCATTCACGAGGGTGTAATTTTCCATCGTGTCGAAAAAGTCGCCGATTATCGCATCCCTGTCGAAATACTCCCAAATAGTGATGACCCGCGGGTTATCCGGGCGCTCCTGCCAGTTGCCGTTCACCAGTATCGGGGCCGGAATCTCCGAACTCTGGGCCCAGGAGGGGTTCTTCACGATTGCCACAGCCGCCAAATCGAAGAGGGCGCGCCAACCGTCCCCCACGTTCTGGAACAGGTTCACCGAGTAGTCGCCGAACGTGGTGAATTCTCCCCCGTGGCGGCCCGTGACCGGGGACACTTCAGGTCCCTTGCCGGGCATGTTGGAGTTGATCTCGTCCTTCGAAACCGCCACCGCTGATGTCCCGCTATCCCGACCGTATCGGACAGTCACTATCTCAAACGGCACGTCGAAATCCAGAATGAAGTTCATAGCCGACACGTCATTGTTCTGATTGTACTCGCCTGGCCACGGGTAGTTCGAGCCAAGCCACACAATCCTCACCTTGTCCGCAATTGACGGATCCTTGAGGAGCGCGAGCGCGATGTTCGTGAGTTTGCCGACGGGCAGTAGGACCAGCTTGTCCTGCGCCGGTTCGTTGGCCCTTGAGATGATGTAGTCCACGGCCTCCTTGCCGTCAAAGTCGTACGAGTTCACGTGGCCCCTAATCTGATCGAAGTTGCCTTCCGCCCCCTTGTACACGGGGATTTGGCCGTTTAGCGAGCACAGGTCAACAATCCTCTGCGCCTCAGCCACCTGCCCGTCAATTCCGCCTCCGTTGGAGGTGGAGTTGACGGTGACCCCGTCGGTGGCAAAGACGTCGCCGTTGAAAAGAAGGTATGCGAGGGCGTGCTGGTCGTCCAACTCGTTGTTGGCGTCCGTGTCGAGGATCACCCTAATCCTCCCGTTCGAGTCGGCCTCACAGGCATCGCCGATTCCGTCTCCATCAGCATCTTCCTGGCCCGGATTCGAAGTGTTTACGCAGTTGTCAATACAGTCGGCAATGCTGTCGCCGTCGCTGTCAGTGTCTGCATCACAATTTGTGGAGGCCTCGTATACTCTTACATAGTCAACTTCCAGGGTCTGGGGCCAAATACTTGTATCGACACCCTGGACACCGCCCCAGCCGCCACCAACAGCAATATTCATTATAAGATGAAACCGCTTATCAAAAGGCCATTCAGCAGAAGTTCGATATTCATTGTTAAAGGTAAAATACTTCTGGCTATCCATAAAGAAATCAATTCTGTCTTCATACCATTCAATGGCATAAACATGAAAGATATCGGAAACACTATCTGAGAAAAGGCTATTTCCTTTCTGTGTTCCACGCATATGATTAAAAGCACCGGTATGGACTGTTCCGTGTACTCTGCCCTGGTCATATCCAACATGCTCCATAACATCAATTTCACCGCTATCGGGCCATCCGCCATATTCCCAATCCGTTGGAAGCATCCAAATAGCGGGCCAGGTTCCTCTTCCGCTGGGCAACTTGGCTCTTACTTCTACTTTTCCATACAGCCGGTCACCCTTGTTTCTTGATACCAATCGGGTGGAAGTATATTCTCTCCCGCCATAATTTTCCTTAATCGCCGTAATGATCAAGCGGCCATTTTCTACACGGGCATTATCGGCACGATCTTCCGTATAATATTGCAGCTCATTGTTGCCCCAACCGCCGCCGCCGACGTCATAACCCCATTTGCCCGCATCAGGCAGTCCGGTATAATCGAATTCATCACTCCAGACCAGGGTCCATCCAGCGGGTTCCGGGGTCGGATCCGGAATAGCGGGTGTTATGGTACCGCTGCCGGATATCCCGAATTTATTGATATTCCATCCACTGTCGGCCGCGTAAATTCTCAGATTGTGTGTTCCGGCATCAATGGTTACGGTATGCGAGACGGTCGTCCAGTTCTGCCAATCTCCCGTTGCCGGGATATCTACCGTTCCCAGCTGAGTGGCGCCATTATTCAATCGCAGCGATAATGCGCTTCCCGACATACTGGCAACACGGTAGTAAATGGTATATTCTCCGCTTACAGAAAAATCATAATGTCCATAATCCATCCAGTCACCCGTATCTATCCAGCCTACATTTTCTCCGCCTTCAACGCATGCCTCTGTCTGAACACCACTGGCGAGGGTGAAATCTTCAGCCTCTATGATATAGGCATCTTCGGGTGTTGGATCAGGATCCGGATCCGGTGTTGGATCCGGGTCTGGTGTTCCATCCGGTGGTGGTGCTGTGCTGTTACTAATCGGAATATTATACGTTTTGCCTGAACCTCTTCCGGTAATATAACCGCCTTCTGATATTATATTTTCTTCTGCCAGTTTTTGAATCCGGGCAGCAATATTGGTTATGGAATCATATTGCGGTAAATTCTTTCGGGTAGTATTAAAATAGGTATCGCCGGATTGGCTTGTGAGTGAAACAGGAAGTCTGGAATAACCTACCAGGGTACCAACAATCGCTCCTGCAGTTGCCGCATTACAATCATTGTCAAAACCTGCCAGTACTGCAATTTGTGCTGTTGTTTCAAAATTTCCGTCACCATAAAGGAGAGACATTAGAACAGAGGTGAAGTTTACTTTCGCGCTAACCGGTGAATCAATTCCATTACCCGGATAGACTTCATGACCCCAGTATTTATTATAAATTTCCCGCCTGGTATCTCTCCAATCAGGATACCGGTTAAACCATGTTTGAACATCTGTAACCATTTCATAAATAAAAGAATCCGATGAAAATTTTGCTTTTGCATTATTAATAAGAGTTTGAACATCTGAAGTAAAATAGGCATCAGCTATCAATATGGCATAAAAAGCAGCCGTATCCACGGCATGTTCATCATTGGTAACATGGGCCCAAAAGGATGCCCGTTCTTTGGCATTATCCAGCAATCCCGGGGCCATTTGACCAAATATTTCAGTTTCAATTTGAGCATCCAGGGAGTTCCAGAACCAATTATTGGCACGAGAACCGGTTGCAGGTGGTTGATATCCCTGATCCATCAATTCTAATGCACGGGCATTACCGCAGAATATTCCAAATGGCTGCCCATTCTCGTTTTTAAAATGGTCCTGCCATTCCGGTATCATTTGAGCATACCTGATATTAATTCCATGCTCTTCCATCATATGGAGAAAAACCCATTCCATACTGGTATCATCATCTGTAACCCAGGTTTGGTAGGCTACCAGGTCTATTGAGCTGGCAGGATTGGGGTTCTCTCTATAACGAAGTTCAGTCGGTAATCCGGTAAAATTCCCTATAAGCTGGCCAATCCAGGCGCCTCTCAATTTATCATAAACAGTGTCTGCCAGTATCGATTTATAACCCGTACTTCCCCCAGCGACAATGGTTACAGAACCGGTCGCCGGGTCACTGGACCCGTCATCGTTGTATGCTTCCACCCAGAAAAAGAAGATTTGCCCGGCGCTGAAGAGCCCCGAAACACTGAAATTCTCCATATTTTCGGCCAGCGTTGCGTTAGGGGTCGCCGGCTTGTTGTTATCCGAATTCCAGAAGATGTAGTAACCGTTCTCGTTGAAGGCTTTGTCCGACCAGCTGAGATAGATCCGGTTCTCATTTCCGGTCATATACAGGCCCGTCGGCCCGGCCAGGACGGGTGTTATGGTGCCGCTGCCGGATATCCCGAATTTATTGATATTCCATCCGCTGTCTTCCGCGTAAATTCTCAGGTTATACGTTCCAGCGTCAATAGTTACCGTATGGGAGACCGTGGTCCAGTTCTGCCAATCTCCCGTTGCCGGAATATTTACCGATCCCAGCTGGGTGGCTCCATTATTCAATCGCAGTGATAATGCGCCTCCCGACATACTGGCAACACGGTAGTAAATGGTGTACTCACCGCTTTCAGAAAAATTATACTGTCCATAATCCATCCAGTCACCTGTATCTATCCAGCTTACATCTTCCCCACCTTCAACGCATGCCTCTATCTGTACCCCGCTGGCAAGAATAAAATCTTCAGCTTCTATTATATAGGCATCTCCAGGTATCGGGCCTGTGTCAATACAATCAGGCGTACCATTTCCGTCACTATCAGCATCAGAAATTCCACAACCGCAGGTGCCGGGTTCGATCTTATTAATGTCAGAGGGACAGTTGTCACAGGAATCGCCTGTACCATCGCTATCGGAATCTGCCTGTTCTGGATTATGAACAGACGGACAGTTGTCCATGTTATCTGAAATACCGTCAGCGTCAGTATCCTCATCCCATGTTATCTTGCGAACCAGAATAACCCAGTCCTCGTTCGTGTTGTTGGGTGCGTTGCCCAGACTTTGGGTCCTACCGCCGTTCACGTTTGTCACAGAACCATTCTGTAGACTGCCGCCGTTGCGGGAATCGTACCATTTGATCTGGAAGTCTCCTGATTGGCCCGAGAGATTCAGACTGGTACTGCGGCCGTTGGGCAGATAGATCACATAGGTTTTGCCAGGCTCGACCAGAGCCCAGCCGTTACTGACCAAGCTGTCGTCGGGCTGCATGGCCCAGAAGCGAATGGAGTGATCTGAAATAAAATGCTTGGCATGTCGCATATCTTGGTAGATGTGTTCGCCCATGCGCCAGTCGTTAATGTTGTAGATTTCAGTCCCGGCGGCACCACCGATGGTGGCGGCCCACAGTGCGTGCTTGCGCCATTCATCGCGCACTGGCATGCTAGTCCTCCAAGGCTCATCGTAGCCTATCACCCACTTATGGCCGCTGGCCGCCGACTCGCGATGCCAAAAGACGATTTGGTCATGTGTGCCCTGACCCTCCCAGAGCCACCAATGAAACGATATTCCCGTGTATAAGGGATTACCGAGCAGTGCCACGAATACATCGTCTTGACCGCTATAATGCTCATGGCCATGAACTACGATGTTGGCGTCGTCGAAGGGCAGTAGATTTCGTATGTACTGGGCAAACGCTATGCGCTGGGCCGTGGTGTTTGTTTGGCCAGGCTGGCCGTCTTCGGCACCTCGACCCGCCACATCTACGCCGTTCTCTTCGCCGATGTTCCAGGTTATGGCATTCAGATGACCGAAGCGAGCCACCATCTCTCGGTAGTAAAGCTTGCGGCTGTCTGCAAACGTATTCGCGAAACCCTCACTCCACTCGAATAGGCTCTCATTTTCGGTTTCGGTTAGCACTAAGTGCGCCATAATCCCTTTGCTCATCATGTGATCGAAAACTATGCCCCATTGGTCAAGTTTTGAGATGTCATAGTCAAAAAAACCCATATTAGAGTTCCAGGGATAGGCCTGTTTGCCGTCACCCATGGTGTTCATGGTGAGAAAGTACTGAGAGTTCAATTCTTGAGAGTTTACGTAGTTCATGCCCCCGATGATACCCTTGCCTTTGCCATTTTTCCAGGTGGGGTCGCCCGAGTTCCACTCTGCGACATAGCTGCTATAGGTAAATCGGCTATCAGTGTTGTCGAAATCTACGTACTCTAGCATGGTCTCAGGATCGTTCATGCCGACTTTGTAGAAGAATCCACCGCCACCGCGCCAACTCAGGGCATGCTCGCCTACATAGGCCAGCCGCCCGTGTTTTGCCGCGCGAAAGTCGACACCGGTCTTGTTGCTGGCGCTAATGCTGAACGAACCGGTAATGCCGTCGTAAGGGGCAAGTTCAGTGCCGCCGCCATTGATGGCCACCCGGGAGCCAGAGCGAAAATCGACCTCATATTGCCAGGTGCCGGTTAGATTGGGCCTAATGTGGGCACGCCACACATTGCCGCTGGTAGCAGAAGTGTTGGCGGCGTTGCCATCTGCGGCAAAGTAACCGGGCACCTGAACAACGGATTGGCCATTTCTGAATGTGACTGTCATGCGATAGTCGAGAAATGGATTCGGTTGGCCTGATTCACTGGATTCGGGGCCAACAATGTTAACAGTGACCTTGTGCCATTGCATCAGTTCACCGGTAACAACGGTTGCAGACGCGAAGGAGTCCGGGGCCCGATTTGTCATGACCAGCACGATGCATAGGGCAAATAGGCTATGAACTACTTTTCTGGATAAAGTCATGGATATCCTCCAGTATTTCTTTACTATGGTCTGAGGAAGAAAATTTCAAATTGACTTACTAACTAGTTACAATTTTAAATTTTTATTTCATTTTTGAAATATGATAGTTTGCTAGTCAATCAATATCCATGCCAAGCTTAAGAACTCGACGGATTATTTAGTCGCACAATATCTATGCCAAGTTTAAGAACTCAACGGAATTTGCTAGTATTTCTATACAAATTAAAATGTTTACTGCTCGAGGCCTCCCAAATGAGCTAGGGCGGCAATTGCCTCTCTTGCCGTTTATTGTCAGTTTAAGTAACGTGTTTTGGTAGAAGCTAGTAAGACTCAAGTGTATACTATTTTTTTTAATTTGCTTTTTTAGATACACTGGTCGTATGGTAATCTGGTGGGCTAGTTTTTTGATCAGAATAAGGGAATTGGCAATTTACTTACCCAAAGTTCTTACTGTGATTTATACTTTAGAAGCAGATTGACAAAGCGAAGGTAATTAGTTGTTGAGTTGAAATATAAAGGCAAGAAGTAGTTGAGATAGGGGAACTTCCGGGACGCCCATAAAATTATAATATTCTTGTTTTGGAGCCACGAATATTATAATTTTATGGGCGTGAAACCTGAACATTCTATACTCAATGAACAGGTAGAAGTAATTATGAGCCTCGAGACCCTGCTGCGGACCAACCGTGCGTAAAACTGCCATGAATGCGCCTTTGCAATAGATGCCTAGTCGTCTCAACGCCCTATGGCATAGGTATCCCGCCGCGGGTCGGCGCCACCACTTAAAACACCGCTGTCGGGATTCACTGTTATCGCCGACATAACCCCCATGTCCATAGTCTCCCAGTCATCCACGACCCGAATATCATGGCCACGCTGTTCGAGATCTTTGGCGACATCGGCCCTGATCCTGCCTTCCAGGTTCAGCCTCCCGGGCAAGTACTCATGGGGCCAGAATGAATCAGGGAAATTCCAACTGGTGAATCGCGGTTGTTCGACGGCCGCCTGGGGATTCATGCCGAATTCGATGATATTAAGAAAGGTCTGCACCATGGCCTGGCATTGGGCGTCACCACCTGGGCAACCAAAGGGCATGAACAGCTTGCCGTGCTTGAATGCAATGGCCGGATTGGGGGTCAACCGTGGTCGTTTGCCTGGTTGAAGGCTGGACGCGTGGGCCGGATTCAGCCAGTTCTGATAACCCCTGCAGGACAAACTGAAACCCAACGCGGGAATAATCGGATTGGTTGTATTCGGATCGCTCGGCGTCGCCGAGAAGGCATTCCCCCAACGATCGACCACGCACGTATAGCTGGTGTCGGTTCGCGCGCGGCCCGCGCGCGCGCTCGATTCGAGCTTGGCTCCGTGTATTTTCACCTCGCCGGTCGCTAAACCCGGCGGCGGTAGTTCTTCAAAAGCGTGGCGCATGTCGATGCGCTTGCGTCGTTCGCGGGTGTAGGCGGCGGACAACAGCCGTTCGATAGGCACGTCGACGAAATCCGGATCTCCAAAATAATGCTCCCGGTCGGAGAAGGACAGGTTCAGGGCTTGAGAAACAAGATGAATGTAGTCGCTGCTGTTGTGGTCGAGTTGTTTGAGATCATCGTGTTCAAGCATCTGCAGAACTTGGGCTACCAGAGGGCCTTGACACCAGGGTCCGCAGGTGTATATTTCGAAGTCCCTGAAACGGCCTTTAACAGGAGCTTCGTGTCCCACGCTGAAATCGCGCAAGTCTTCGTAACGCAGCAGACCGCCCTGTTCTTCACTGAAGCGCGCCATCTCCCGCGCAAGTTCACCCTTGTAGAAGTAATCGCGGGCCGCGCGGATGGATTCGCTTCGCGATCCGCCCTGGTGGGCGCGTTCGGCTGCGATAAGTCGCTCAAAGGTATGGGACAGCGCACTTTGCACAAGTATTTCGCCAACCGCCGGCACCTGACCGTCGGGCATGAAGATGCGCTGGTTGGACGGCCAGATCGACTGGGTGGCGAACTGCTCCACCATTTGGTTTTGCACGACCGCCGAAAGCGGATATCCATCCCGCGCAAGTTCCTGGGCCGGTGTGATGACCTGTTCCAGGCTCATGCTGCCGTATCGCTCTAAGGCCGTCAGCCATGCGTCGGGGGCCGCCGGGACCACGGCGCGCAGTATCCCGCGCGGCAAGTCGTTGTCCCAATTCCGACGAAAGTAGTCGATGGACGCCGCTCGCGGCCAACGCCCCAGACCGCTGATGGTCACGACCGAATCCGATTCGGCCAGATAGATCATGATGGGCGCAACACCGCCGAAGTTGGTGTTCTCCGGTATGGTCACATTGATGGCAATACCCGCGGCAACGCCTGCGTCCACAGCGTTTCCCCCATGCTCCAAGATACGGTAGCCGGCCGCAGCCGCAAGATAGTGGCCGGCACACACCATGTGCGTGGTACCCATAACCGGGGGACGATAAGAATGAAAATCTGCCATGTACTTAACTTTCCTTTCGCGCGGACCCAAAGCCTATGGTAGATAGTTGGGTCGCGATTTCAGCGGTCAGTTGTAAGCTGTAAAGTTCATAGTTTTGAATACGTCAGTAAAATTAGACGACAAAGCTAGAATATTGCCATGCAATATTACCGAGAAACTCTTAGCTGGTGAGAACGAGTAGCATCGGAGACTGTGGACTGCCGCCACCGGCTATTCTTGCACTTAATGCTTTGTAGCTTGTGTCCGTCTCTTCTCCCGTCACGAGGTCGACCAACTTACCCCGCAGGTTTAATACCTCAGCGGGTAAATGATCCTCGAACCCTGTTGAAGCTGGCTTGTTGTTTGCGAGAATCAACAGCACTTGCCCGGTGTCGTATTCACACAATACAAGCCGGTGCGGTTTGGTATCATAGACGGTTGGGTTCGCCAGACTCCGCGGCAACAGGTTGTCCAGTGAGGACACGATGCGGCTGCCGTCCTTTGGATTGTATAACCGATCCACGAGTCCTCGACAATTGAAGTATCCCCGGTCCAGTTCAACAAAATTGTCGACGATGACAGCGATGTCAGGATGGGTTCGCGCCAACAACGCAGCTTCCGCTACCCTGGTCAACTCATGTATTCGTGATGCATCATCCGTCGGGGCGCTGGTCCGATCAAATCCAACGCACGGGACATGCAATATAAACTGATAATTTGTGTCACCGAGACAACGGCGCACGGCCTCGAAGCCATCCCAGGGACATACATTCTGCCTGACGCCAAACACGAATCCGTCTACGGCCCGGTGCAGATCAGGCAGGCCCAAGGCCCAATAAATTTCGTCAGTCAGATCAGTGTGAAATCCATGATGAGACGTCCACCCCTCAACTTCCGGGCGAGCTGGATTGAGGTATATCTGATAGCCCGCCAGTTCCCGTAACCGGGCCAGTGGATCGATCAATCCCGGCCATTGATTGAACAGGGATACTACCTCGATGGCCTTGATCCCACTTGCATGCGAAGCCAGTGCCGCCTGGCGCTCTTCGTCCGGCACGCCAAACATAACCACCGTAAACGTGTGCCCCAAACCGATGAGCTCGGCCACCCGCCTGGAAATCCGTGCATCCAATATGTCTGAGATCGGAATGCGGAAGTTCCGGATCCCCATTTCCCATAAGGCTGACAATGGATAGTCGTTGCGGACATGCTTGCGTTCAAAGATCTCGACGGCCCATGGGGTCGCTATATCGGCCTCATCACACCATGGCATCCTCAAATCCATCGTCAGCGCCCCACCGTGATTGCTCCAGGAGTGCGTAAGGAGGCGATGCCCGCCATTCATACGGATTAGATGGGGCACATGCCCATCGGGAAATACATCTACCCAGAAAAAGCCGGTTTTAGCTGGATCAAAACGTCCCATTTCACGTGTTGGTGTGGTTCGGAAAAATTCAAGGTAATCGTGTCTGACGATGCTTGTCGATGGCAAGACAAACTGGTGCATACCGTCAAGATAGTTATAGAAAAAGTTATGAACGTGCCCGGCATAAAAACCTTCGACTTTGAATTGACCCAGCAGGTCCAACATGCGCGATCGCCCGGGCTCATCAATATTATCATAATGATCAGACTCGTCCCTGGTCGAAAGATAGAGCGGGTAATGTGAAAACATGAACACCCGGTTTCCGGCGTAATTTTGCAGTGTCTGTTCAAGCCAGCCCCACTGCCCCTGCTCTTTTTCAAGGCCGGAATTAATCAGCATGGAATTGATCATGATGAAAAGGCAGTCCTGGTGTTGGAAACTGAAACGCTGCGGGCCGAAATGCTGCTCATATTGGCCGATGTTGCGTTTAGTGATGCTGATCTGATCGTCCAGTTCAGGTAAGGCGGGATGTAGCTTTTCACCTATATCGTGATTGCCGGGCACCAGGTAGTAAGGCATGGAGAAGATTTCGGACGCCTTATGAAAAGCCAGTGCAGCCTCCCCATAATCGGGAGAGGTTGGGGTCGGGTGGGTAACATCACCTAAGTTAACAACAAACGCAGGCTCCATCTTATTGATACGCTCTATCAGGGCACCATACACGCCTGCGACTTTTGTTCCCGTTTGATGACTAACATCAAGCGCCAGCCCCTCTTCATCGGTAGTGTGTGTGTCTGAGATTATCGCAAAACTAAAGAGCGGACGGTCGTTATCGTTAATCATTCACATACCTCCCAACCCGTATAAAAAGGGAAAATGAGCTAAAATGAGCTAAAATTTAAAATGACTAAAATTGTGGTGTCGCTTCAGGCTTCGCCTTCGGCTACGACCCGACAGGTCGCTCCGGCTTTATTAAATGGATAGCATTCCTTTAATATTCAATATTCACTCGAAAATATTCAATCATTTCGGATCCGGATACTTCTCTGTTGACCACCAATCATATGCTGAAGGGAATTAGAGGCACCGCCCTAAGACGTCAGCAACAGGCCGCTCTCTATCGGCCACACCGCCCACACCTCATCATCACCCGCTACCATCGTGCGGTTGGCACTCAGGTGTTCGTTCAGGTTCACCACGGTCAGCCGACGCGGCAATCCGGCAACGTCAAGGAAGTAAAAGCTGCGATCACCGGAATAGGACTCGGCGATCAACTTTCCGCGAAGGCCGTTATAGCCGCTGGCAGGTGCTTCGCCCGTGATTAAAAGCTTTTCCGGCCTTACGGCAAGGGCCACTTTTTCGCCCGGGTTGACCCGGCATCGTCGCACCGGCACGTTCAATCGACCCGCCGCCCCCGTATTGATCACGACATTCTGGCCGGCGTCTTCCACCGTTCCCGGCAGCAAATTGATATTGCCGATAAATTCGGCGACCTCGATGCAGGCCGGTGTCTCATAGAGCGCACTCGGCGTGTCGACCTGTACGATCTTCCCATCCATCATAACGGCGATGCGATCGGCCATGGTCAGGGCTTCTTCCTGATCATGCGTCACGAACACGAACGTGATGCCCACCGTTCTTTGCAGCTGACGAAGCTCGACCTGCATTTCCTCGCGAAGTTTCTTGTCCAACGCACCGAGCGGCTCATCAAGCAGCAACACTTTCGGTTGGCATACCAGGGCTCGCGCCAGGGCCACTCTCTGGCGTTCTCCGCCCGACAGTTGATGCGCTGCGCGCTGCCCGTAGTTCGGCAGCCGGATCAATTCGAGCATTGTATTAACCTTCTCATCGATTTGCGCTTTAGTCATCTTTTTGTTCAACAGCCCATAGCCGATATTTTCATGGACGTTGAGATGTGGAAAGATGGCGTAGCTCTGAAACACCATGTTGGTGGGGCGGCGGTTCGGGAGAATTCCCGATACCGGTTCGCCGTCAACGTAGATCTCACCGGCGTTGGGGATCTCGAACCCGGCCAGCAGACGCAGCAGCGTCGTCTTGCCGGAGCCGGAGGGACCGAGAATGGCGAAGAACTCGTTGCGTGCGATGTCCAATGTCACCTTATCGACCGCCGTCACCGGACCGAAAAGCTTGGATACTTCGGAAATCCTGATCATCGACTCAGATGGGGGCATTACTTTCTCCATTGACATCAGGGATTGACGCGCCCGCGACGCAGCCACTCAGCCACCGCGATCAACACGATAGATACGATGAGGATGCAGCTCCCCAGTGCCAGCACGGACGGCAGGAAATTGGGGAAACGAAGCAAGCTGTACATGTAAACGGGCAGGGTAGCCTGGTTGCCGCTCAGGAAAAACGCCTTCAGGAACTCATCGAATGATACCATGAAGCAAAGGAGCAGGCTGGCCAACACGCCGGGCATCGATAGAGGCAACGTCACCCGTCGAAAAGTCTGCCAGGCGCTCATGCCGAGATCACAGGACGCTTCCTCCAGAGAGCGGTCGAAACCCTCGAGCCTGGCCACCAGGACCAGCATTGAAAACGGTATGCATATCAATACGTGTCCCATTCCTACGGTCCACAAAGACAAATTGACGTCCAGGAATTGCCTGAAAAAACTAAGCAGGGATGCACCCATAATGATGGACGGCACGATTAAGGGGACCATGATGAACGCGAACAGCACACCCTTTCCACGCATATGATAACGTGTCATCGCTTTGGCCGAGAGAAACCCGAGTATTGTGCCGACTATGGACGCGATCACGGCGACCTTCACGCTCGCCCAAAGCGCCTTCATCAACGAGACATCATTGACCATCATCGTATACCACTTCAGGGTCAACCCTTTCAGAGGGAAGCTCATGTAAATGTTGTCGTTGAATGAAAACAGTGGCAGGAGCAGCACGGGAGCGTAGAGAACGAATATGTAGAACCCCAGGAAAAGAGGCACAATGCCGGGCACGCGTGATCTCGTCATCAGGTTTGACCTTTCAGTCGCTTGCGGCCGCCGATAAGCAGTACAAACGCGCAGACCACCAATGTCGTCGTCAGCATCATGACGATGGAAACTGCAGCGGCCAAAGGTTCGTTATCCATATCGGTGAACAGAGACACGATGAGATTGCCGATCATCGTGCCGGAGATACCGCCGACGAGGGCCGGCGTCACATAATCACCCACGTTGCGGATGAACAAGAGCAGGGTAGCACCGAGAACCCCGGGCATCGAGAGCGGCAGGGTCACGCGCCAAAACCGACGCACAAACCCGTCTCCCAGATCGATTGCCGCCTCCAGCAACGATCGGTCGATCTTCTCCAGCGAGACATAAATCGGCAGGATGGCGAACGCCGCCCAGGCATGCGTCAGCGTTGTGACGACGGCGGAGCGATTGTGTAAAAGCGTATCGAGCGGCTCGTCGATGAGCCCGAGGGCCAGAAAGATCCAGTTGAGGACGCCTTCATGCTGGAGGATAACCTTCCACGAGAATACGCGCAGGAGATAGCTGGTCCAGAATGGAATGGTGATGGCGATCAGCCAAAACAGCTTGCGCTTATGAACGTGGAAGGCGAGAATATAGGCGATAGGATAAGTAAACAGGATCACACTGACCGTTATCATCAGGGACATCCACAGCGAGCGCAATAGCAGGACTCTGTACATCTCGCCTTGCGGCGTGAGCAGCATCGTGTAATTGGCGAGTGTATAGTGCGTGGCCGTGCCCGAACCTGTGTCCCCCCAGAAGCTCTGCACGACCAGCGTCACGAGCGCGACCATCAGCATGATAACCATAAACAGCAGCGTCGGCAGCAGTAAGGTATAACCGCGGAGATTTTCGTTTATGTACCACAGCCGCCAAAGCCGGCGCCCCGGGCCCGGGGGGCCGGGGTCCGTCGCGCGTTGAACCTCTATCTCGTCGGATTTTGCCGTCATGACGCTTTTTCACCTCCGGGCCGCTCGCGGGAGCCAATCAACGAGACCATGGGTCAGAAACCGGCTTTCACCCGATTGTGAAGATCGACCATCTTTTTCTTGGTTTCCGGAGGAACGGCCCTGGACCAAATACCATGCTTCATAACGTAGTCGACATCCCCGAGCGCCGCGATATTCTCCGGATCGGCGATCTCGAAGGATTTTTTGTTCGATACGCCGTAGCCCAGCTGCTCGATGATGCCGGCACCCGATTCAGGGGCGAGTATCGCGTCCATGAAATCGTACTTCTGCTGTTCCGGCGCCTGACCACCCTTGATCACCATGTACCCATCGATCCAGGTCGGGACGCCTTCCTTCGGCATCATCCAGCCGACGGGAACGCCCTGCTTCTTCAGCGTGGCATAGGTGCTGTTCCAGCCGCTCATCGCAACAATCTCGCCGCTGGCTATGGCCTGCTGCGCATCAGCTGCCGCCTTCCAGTAGAAACGCACCAGTTCGCGCTGTTTGCGCAACAGGGCGCCGACCGCCTCAAGTTCCTTGTCTGTCATGTCGTACGCATCCTTGACGCCTGCGTACAGGGCGGCTGGAAGCATCGCCCCCAGATAAGCGTCACGAATACCGATTTTCCCCTTGAGTTTCTGATCCCAGAGGATGCCCCAAGTCTGGTTGTCGGGGTCGGCGTATTCCGGTAACAGATCCTTCCGATACACCACCGCGGTGCTGCCCCACGTCATGGGAACGAAGTACTTCTCACCTTCCGGCTCAAGAGACTTCATCCGGTCGAACAACTCCGGCCAGTGCGAGAGACGGGAGACGTCAATCTTTTCCACCAGACCATCGCTCTTCCAGAACGGAGCATGGCTCCAAGAGGGCACCGCAAGATCCGGATGGAAGCCGCTGCGGACTTTCGCTCGCGCCTCACTGTTCGACGTGAGCAGCGAGAACTCAGGTGGGCCCCCATACTTCGCGCTGAAGGCTTTGTGAAACTCCGGTTTATCATAGTTGGCCCAAGTGAAGACTTGGAGCTTTGGATCTGCTGCCAACGCAGTGAGACTGATTCCGGGCATGGAAACGGCGAGTATACCGGCCGATGCCAGTAATTTGTTCATCTGGCGACGGGTTAATTTGCCAGAGCTCAACACGGCTTTGAAGTCTTTGGAATTCATAATGCCTCCTCCTTATTATTTATATAGTCGTTAGGAATGAGTTTGCCCTTGCCAGCAGATTGCACCTTATGGTTATCTGTGATACGAATATTACTCAAATTAATTATTTTAATATTTTATATTAGAAGGATTAATTATGGAATGGCAACAAATCATTGGATTTACGAATCTTATCAAATTAGGGAGTTTCACCCGGGCCGCCAGAGCAACCTTTAGGACACAGTCGGCTCTCAGTCAGCAGATTAAAAATTTAGAAGCGGAATTGGATATTGCGCTCATTGAACGGATAGGCAAACGTAATTTCCGTCTTACTTCGGCTGGAGAATCATTCCTGCAATTTTCAATAGACCTGCTGAGCCGACGAGACCACCTCATTGAGCGCTTGAACGAAATCAAGGGGTACCAAGTAGGACGTTTGCGGTTAGCCGTTCCCTGTACCTCCCTTCATTATCTCCTGCCTGATTATATTGAAAAGTATAAGGAAAAGTTTCCCCGGGTAGAATTGACCATCCTTGATTGTCCGCCACACAGTATCATTGAGTTGGTAAAGCAAGGCGAGGTCGATTTCGGCAGCGTCATGGAGTCGGTTGTGTCCAGAGATGTCCTTATTCGACGCTGGGAAAAAGCAGATAACGTTCTACTGGCGCCTGCCAATCATCCGTTGGTACACGCCGAAAATATCACCTTGGAAGAAGTAGCCCAATACCCGCTGATTTTGCCTCCTAAAAACCTTAAATATACCGCGCGCAAAAAACTGGAGGAAAAACTTGAAAAACTGGGTATCAAATACCGTATCGCTATGGAATCATCCAACCTTATGCTTACGGCCGAGTATGTAAAAATTGGGTTGGGCATATCATTCTTGTTGGCGGCCCAGGAAGTGCAGGCAAAAATTCCAAAATATTTAGATTGCATCTCGTTGAATCATTATTTTAAACCGGAATATGGTGTCTGGGTTATGCGCAAAGATAAATTACTCACCTCCTACGAAATGGGGTTTTTAGACATAATATATGGGGGGAATCACCGACAATCAGAGACGAAGTTCAGATTGTTGGGGAGTTCATAAATATGTAGACATTAACCCATCTTACCGGCCGGCGCACTATTGAGGGCCGTTTTTTCTCAAAAAAATAGGTGTCAAATCTTCACCACAGCCGCTTTTACCGGTTGGGTGCGTTCAACGGCTGCCCCGGATGCGATTCACGGATTTCCTGCGGGGCAGCATACCAGTCGATTCTTCGGGTCAGGTACATGATGACTGACAATACGGCGAACAAACCAATGCTTCCCATCAGCAGGGCATAATCCTCAAGCTGGAGCAATATATACAGGTAGGCATAAAGTATTACCAGAACACCGCCCACCATCAGGGTAACTATTTTCTTCTTCAAAATTGCTTTGGCATAGCCGGTAATCAGACAGATCACGGCGCCGGCGGAAATAAGGTAGGCTGCCCCGAAGTTGGTCTGCTCGGATATGGACAGCAGAAGGGTATAAAAAATAATGATGGCCAGGCCGATTAGCAAATACTGAACCGGGTGCACCCGCAGGCGAAGCATGACCTCCGATATCAAAAAGGCCAGAAACGTAAACACAATGAACATCAGGGCGTATTTGGCGGTGCGCATGGATTTCTGGTAAATATCGACCGGGTGGAATAGCTTGACTCCGAATGTGGAAGGAGTCAAATTTTGGCCGGCGCCTTTCCAATGCTGGGGATAGTTTCGATTCAGGTGCAGAATCTTCCATGTGGCAGAAAATCCTTTCTCAGAGACCTTGCGTTCCGCCGGCAGAAAGGCGCCTCCGAAGCTGGGATCGCGCCAGGTCGATTTTGCGGCAACCGTCGTCTCCTTTCCCACCGGGGCGAAATGAATTTGCTGACTGCCGTTGAGATTCAACGCGAGATGGAATGGGAATGACTGGTTTGTGTCATTGATACGTATTTTCGCGCTAACCCCGGATTTGATCACATCTGCAGTTTCGACGCCGGGCTCCATTGACAGGTTGGTGCCGTCAAATGTTGTCTCAATCCGGTCTTTTATGCCGCGCATGTCGGCAATGCCGAGGGAAATGAACGCGCCTGACCATTCAATGTTTTCCGGTGCGATCCTTAAATCCTCAATCGGGATTCGGGGAAACACGCCGCTTATGGACAGAGTCGCATTGTACAGAATGGCTTTATAAATTCCGCGGTATCTAACTGCGGGGGTGATCTGGCTTTTTATATCGACAGTATCCGGCAGGAGGTGAAAATACCGGGTCACGGTCTTGGTTTTTTGGTCTTTGCCTTCAATATGCTTCAGGTACGGAACCGAAATAACCGGACCGGTAACGGTCTGCGCTTTTCCCCATTTGTAATTAATCTCATTGATAACTCCCTGTTTGCGGATTTTGCGCTCTTTGATAAGCGCTTTCACCATCGATGTTGGAATGAGTAGTGCCAGAATCAGCACGCAAACGGTAATCAGTTTGAAGGTTACGGAACTGCCAATCCGTTTGGCTGATTCCTTGATGGCATCAGTAGTTTGCATAAAGGCCTCCTTTGGCAATAATGATTTTTTTGAACGATCTGAGGTCCATTATGCACCGTTGGGGTGAACGGATTATAAAGGAAGCGTGAATTTAACGTGAAAAAAGAATGAGATCTGTTTAAGGATCTTAGACTTGCGGCAATGTCTTCAAATTAACCTGGTGGTTGCAAAAAAATGCTGGAAAAATTCATTAATCCTTATAATTACGGGGATAAAAAGAAATTGGTATAAAGCCACTGGAGCCCACCGGTGGTTGATTCCTGTATTTTTGATGTAGGGTGGGCTCTGCCCACCGTCGGCCGATGATATCAGCGGGTTTTGGTGGGCACAGCCCACCCTACGATAAAGAACTTTCGCAACGCTAGGGTTAAGAACTTACTAGGTCCCGCGATTTTCCTACTGAAGGCGATATTTTGGGTCTTGGCAATGGGAGGCTCAGGGTTGCACGCACGCCGCCGGTTTTGCGGTTTTCCAGCTCGACGGAGCCGTTATGCAGTTTGGCTACCTCTGCCACGAAATTGAGTCCCAGGCCGGTGCTTTTTTCCCTGGCGTTGGGTCGCTGTAATGAAAAGAATTTATTAAATACTTTATTGACGGCATAGTCGGGTATTCCCGAACCATGATCTTCGACAGTCAACTTCAGCAGGTAGGCTTCAATTTGGCTGCGAAGAATAATTTCACCCCCGGCCGGACTAAAATCGATGGCATTTTGAATCAGATTGGACAACGCCTGATTGAGCAGCAGCCTGTCGCCTTTCACCCGGGCCTTGGCGGGTGGTAGGGTCGTCAAGCTGAGCCGATGTTTTTCCAGGATTGCCCGTTTGCTTTCGACGGCGGTCCGCAAAAGCGCTTCCGCCGATATCCGCTTCGATGTTTGCAGAATTTTCTGATTTTCCAGGGCCGACAGCTCCAGCATCCGATCGACCAAAGCCTGAATCCGATTGGCTTCGTTGCGGATATTTTTTAAAAACAGGGACCGCTGCCGGGACGGCACGTTTTCTTCCAGCAGTTCAGCCGCGCCGCGGATGGCCGACAGCGGGCTTTTGACTTCATGGGTCAGCTTTTGTACATACTGCTCAACGTACTCTTTGCCTTCCAACGTTTGCTGCATTCTGGCAAATGCCGCTCCCATTTCGCCGATATCACCGCGGCCCAGCTTGGGAAAGTCAACCCGCCGGCCGTGGCGCACATTATTGGCATATCGCGTCAATCGTCTAATCGGACGGGTAAGCCAGATCGAAACAAGGTAACTCAACACAACGGCCGCCGCCAAGGCCAGCAGGCCGACTTTGAATATTTGGGGTTTGGCATTCCTCAAAAAAGTGTTGATGCTCGTCGTGGGCTTGCCCACCGTCAACACCCCCGCAATGCGGTTGCTTATCAGGATTGGAGCGGCAACATACAGCACTTTGGTGGCCGGATCGTCAACCACATCCGGAGTTGTGCGGGCACCGTATTTGCCCGCCAGCGTCAGTCTGACATCGCGCCAGTCAGCGTAGTCTTTGCCGACATTGCGCTGATCCAGGGAATCAAAGAGAAGCTTGCCCTTGTCATCGGTGATATATACCCGCATGTCGACACCGGTTTTGGCCAGGCTGTATATCCGGGCGGATATCGGGCGGGCGTGCATCTGCTCAAATGCCGTGAGCCAGTTCGCAGGATTAAACCGCTTGGATTCCATTTCGCGTCCCACGAGGGATGCCATTATATTGGCCTGGTCCACCAGCGGTTCTTCAACACCTTCCAGATAGCGGGTGCGTTGATTGTCCAATATCCAGTTGATGGGATAGGAAAAACAAATGACGAAAACGATGATGTAACTGAAAAAAATGCGGGTTCCCAGATTCATATGTCCTCTTTTAAAGCATACCCGACGCCCCGGTGGGTAACGATCGGGTCCAAATCCGGTGTGATGTCTCTCAGTTTGGCCCGAATGTTCTTGATGTGGGCATCCACCGTGCGGTCCATGCTGGCCTCGGGCTCGTCCCAGGCCAGTTCCATGAGCTGCTCGCGTGAAAAAACATGCCCGGGCCGGCGGATAAACAAGGCAAGGAGATTGTATTCATAGCGGGAGAGGACCAGCGGCCGGCCAAGATAGGAAATTTTTCGCTTGGATTCATTGATCCGGAATGTCGGTCTGTCCGGCAGCTCGGGATCCGGCGGCCGGGTGCGCCTCAAAACCGCCTTCACCCGCGCGCTTAGCTCACGGGGGCTAAAGGGTTTGACCACGTAGTCATCAGCGCCGATTTCAAGACCGACCACCCGATCGATTTCCGCTGAGCGGGCCGTTAAAAAGATAATGGGAAGGCCGTGGATTTTGCGTATTTGCTTGCACAACTCAAGCCCGTTGATGTCTGGCAAGCCGATGTCCAAGATGACTAAATCAATAGCTTCCCGGTCCAGCAGCGGCAAGACCTGCATACCGGATAAAAGGCTGCGGGTTTCAAATCCCTCGGTTTCGAGGGCATACTGAATATTGTCGGCAATCGCCTGCTCGTCTTCAACAATCAGAATCTTGGGATTCATGGCGTTTCCATCCTGCGATACACAGCGTCGCAACAATTTGCCCTTAATCACAATTCAGTTAATCGGCCCAAAACAATCAAGGCGGGCTAACATTGCAAAACGCTATATATGTCATTTATTTCTCAAACCGCCGACGTTTTATGTGAATCTGCTGCAAAATTGTACGCACGAGCAGCATAAACAACAGGACCACCGCTGCGGCAGTCAGTACCATTGCGCTGTGCTCCGCAAAACGAGCCGCCTGCCGTTGCAGGGAACCGTTGGCCAGGGGCACCCCTAGGGTGATGAGAATATACCAGCCCAACGGAATCAAACCAGTGCGCGCCGGTTTCCTATTGTCGGCTTCAATGCAACCATGTGGTTCGAGCGTCTTTTGTTCGGCGCCGGCCCTGTCATGGAACCGGTAAGTTATTTTATTTATTATCATATAAAACAGACTCAAAAAAAGAAATAAATTACGATACCCTCCAAACGGTGAACTCTGGCAGCCGTCAACCACCCTGTTTGAAGATTGATTTGGTGAGAATAAATGGATATCAGGATCCGAATCGCGTTGGCGATGATGGTCAGCAGATAAGCACTCAATAAACCTGAGCAAAGCCAAACCAGTTTTGCACGGTGGCGCGCAAAGGCGTGCAATTCGGAAAAGGCCGCCATGCAAAAGGCAATGATTAAAAAATTGACCCCCGCACAGGCCGGCGCGATGATGATTCGGCATTCCCGGCTGATAAATCCGGTATGAGCTTCATACGCAAATTGAATTCCACCAATGAGCTCGACCAGGCCCGCCGTGGGAACCAACACCCAGGCCAACTCCTCAGCACCGGCCCGGCTGTAATGATACTTCAGTCCCCACGCTGCGAGCAATATCAGGAGATAATAAGCCACGTTATCGAGCAAATGCTGTTTGACATCGATCCTTGCCATATTTTTACCCTTCATTCCATCATTCCATCATTCCATCAGGAGTCTTCAGTAAACTGAACCTTCAGGGGTGAACTCAAAGCCTGGCCCGCCGCGGCGTCCTGTCGGGTCGTAGCTTGCAGAGCGAAGCCTGAAGCCTTGCGAAGACGGGTCCTCCTGGCCTGGATCTTTGCTTTTACAGGCCCGAATTTTCTAGCCGCCATGCTGATTGCCAGCATCATCACGGCAGCTGCGAGAATTAGGCCCATTTCCGGTTCCGGCACGGTTGAAACCGAAGTGCCCACCGCCAGGTTGGAAACCCCTTGTGGGAGCGGCAGCGGCTGGTCAACATCGTCGGCCGGATCGTCCGTGTTTTGAACGACATCGTGGACGGCCACAAAAGAGGTGTAGGCGGACAGCAGATTGTAAGTCAGCCCCAGGTTGGTAATCTCTTTTTCATGTTCCGGATTGCTGCGCATCGCACTGAAATCGGATAATCGGCTGATCCGGCTGCGGGCCCACAGATATCTTAACGCCCGGTTGGCATTCACGGGTCGGAAATCGCCAACATGCACGATTCGGAATTGGTCTTCTTGCGCGCCGGCCCCGGTCAGTTCGATGGTGCCGACGGGCCGTCCGCGCCACTTGCCGAAAACCACCACGGGCCGATTGGCGAACAGGTCGGGAATGGCCGGCGGTTCGATATCATAGGTTTCAAAATCATGGAATGCCAACTCGATGTGAGTCAACACCGGCGACTGGACATATTTGCGAAATCGTTCGGCGGCTGCGTCTGCTTGCTGGGGTTTGGTTACCACAAAGGGCTCTCCCTGGCCGGCTTTGGCCATACCTTCAATCAGGTAGCGATTGACACTGGATCCGATGCCGAACGAAAACACGTTCGTGCGGTTGAGGTTCTTCTGAATGGCTTCGAAAACCTCGCGTTCAGCCCCGATATAGCCGTCGGTGATAACAATCATCGTGCGGGAATAGGCTTCGTCGCGGGGCAATTCCAGACCCTTATGCAAAGCGGACAAAAGCTCGGTTCCACCCCCGCCACGCTGTTTGTCGATGAAACGAATGGCATTGCGAATATTGCCGGCGGTGGCCGGCACCGAGGTTGGGGCCATCAACCGGGAACCGCCGGCAAACAGGATGACGTTGAATTTGTCGGATTCTCTCAGGTGGCCGATCAAATTATGGAGCAGTTTTTTGGCCGTGTTCAGGGGAAATCCATTCATCGAGCCGGAAACATCCACCACAAATATGTACTCCCGTGGCGGTATGTCCTGCGGCAGCACGCGCTCCGGCGGCTGGACCATGAGCAGGAAAAAGTTTTCCTCGTCACCTTCAAATAATAGCAGTCCCGACCGGATTTCGGCCCCGGCCAGGCGGAAGTTTAAAATAAAATCCCGATCCCCGCCGAATCCTCCGGTTTCGGCCAGGGATATAAAGGCCATGGAGTCACTTTCAAACTGTGTTTCGATCTCATGGGAGGGACAGCTCAACTCCTGCAGGGCAATCCCGGTTGAAACCGCTGCACGGATGGAAAATTTTGATATAAGATCACTGCCCTGCTTCAGGTAAGGATTTTTGATCCAATGATCGGTTTCCGGCGCCGCGGCTTCCGGCTGATCCGAATACCGCGGGCCCAGCACTGTGGGATAGACAAATTCATATACTCCCTCGGTCGGGACGAGCAACTCCGTGTAATGCAATTCAATCTCGATGTCAGCGCCCGGCATGATATTGGCAACGCTCATCCTGAAAACATTGGGCCGCTGCTGCTTTAGCAAAGACGAGCTTTTACCTTGCTCTTTAGCCTGTTCAAATGCCTGTTGGGCGGCTTCACGCTCTTTGATCTCGGCCGAAATCACCTCGGTCCCGATGACCATTTTCATCCCGTGGACGGATGCCCGGGTGGATGCGGGAAAGATATAGTGCCCATTAATCGGGCGGCTGCCGTTGTTGGCATATTTTTGGGTTATGACCACGTCGGCGATGACGCCGTTGATGTTGACTATCACATCGGTCGCTTTCAGCGGAAACTGATCCAGCGACTGGTCGCCGTTTTCGATAAAAAAATACGGTGAAAGGGTTGAATCGCCGGCCGGCGCCGCCCATCCGTTCACTGTCCCCGCACAAACGCCCCCCAACAATAAAACACATACCATGCAGCATTTTGCCTTACCCATCTTGACCTCCTTTACAATGTGTTATTGCCGGCAATGAGATTTTCGTCTCCGGCTGTGTTAAATCATACGGGGGGATCGTGAAATGAATATGAATTGAATTTGAAAAAAAGGTGAAAAATAGAGAATTCGAGCCCGAAGAGCCAGCAATCCAACATCTAGGGCATACACTTTAAATATGCTTGTATCCGCTCAACCCAGAATCTATTTAAACTGACTGCCCCGATCCAGGTTGCGGTACTGGATAGCTTCGGAAATATGGTCGACCTGGACATCCGTGGCATTGGGGACGCCCATAAAATTATAAGTTTTTGCGTATGGTGAAACATATATTGTAACTTTATGGGCGTCTTGGAAGTCTCCCACCTGTGCCTGAGGCAGCTAGCAGATCACGCCCGCTTAACCCCGTCCTTGCAGTAGGGACCATCCTACAGATAACCTTCGGTATCCCCAGAAGGCATAAGTCAGCGCCAGCCACGGTAAAAGGGTGATAGCCAGTATCTTTATAAGAAAAGCGATCGATCCGCCCAGTTTCGAGAAAATATCAACAACTGTTTTAATTTGCTGCGCCAGCGCATCGAAATTATTTTTTATGGTTATATAGAAAGCCCAAGTGATAAAAATAATTGATTCATCTGTGACCGTATCTGTCACAGGTCTACGGTACAATGGCCTCAAAAACATAGAGGAGGCCTATTATGACAACATTTTATATCAT
>Ga0209786_1000056_pt1 | contig 47674 bp, 33 predicted proteins | sample WorMetilvaeELBA2_FD_187405 | JGI IMG/M metagenome (GOLD analysis project Ga0209786, IMG submission 187405) | Marine gutless worms symbiont microbial communities from Max Planck institute for Marine Microbiology, Germany - Olavius ilvae ELBA.2... ...
CTGCGCTCGGAAAAAGGGGCTCCTGCGGTGCAGCTACAGCGCAATTCAAAGAATTTAGGTGTCAGGTGTCAGGTTTCGGGTGTCAGGGAACCGAGTTGCTAAATCCTGACACCTGAACACTGACACCTGAAACCTTCAGTAACTTACAACATGTTGTCAGAAAAATCCTGCTAAGGGCCTAATACCGAATACCCAATACCCAATACCGAATAACACGCCCCGCGGCGCGTTATTCCCAAGACTTCCCCGACAGGGCCGCCGGCGCATCGATTTCCTTCAAAAACAAACCGGCTTTCGTACGGGCATCGATCTTTTGGGTGACGACATGCAATTGGGCGCCGAATTTTTGCCGGCAGAAATCACTGAGGGCCTGGCGGGTGTTCGCACTGCCGGTCACCGGCAGACAGGGCCAGAAGTAGGTGGAGACACCCATGGCCACCGTCCACAGCGCCTGGGTAACCTCAGCGGTGCGACCGGCTTCCGGAAAATAGGCACAAATCGGGTACTCCGCAAGCGCCTTGCTGCCGGCGACATCCAAGGCCGGAAGAAAATCCGTCATGCACCAATCGATTACTGACGGCATCCTGTCACCCAGGGAGTCCAGCAGTGAATTAACGCCGGCGCCGCAATCTTTATCGCGGCGGGCCGGGTCCAGCAGGCGATATTTGGCCAGACTGACACTGGCATCACCATCTGAGATGCACAAAATATCTTCGGCCAGAAACTGTTTGGCGATCGTGACAAGCACTTCATCCTGGGTGTATTTGACGTTGTTGCTGCCGGCCAGGATCGCAATCCCTTTGATTTTACCGCCTTCCAGCGCCCGGACAATTTTGTCGATGTCGACCTGGCCGGCCGAATATCCCATAACCGCCGACTCCTTGACCAGGGGGATATCCCGGGCAATGTTTTGTCGCATCTCAAATGCCTGGGCGGCCTGGGTCACTATTTTTTGAGCCAGTTCTTGCGGCTCTGCCTTTTGATTTAATCCATCGGTCGGCACGACGGTTACCTTCCAGTCTTTAGCGACATCCGCCAATGACGGGTTGACACATTGACTTCCGGCAACGATCAGATCGACGGCGCCGGTCATCAGGGGAATCTCCTGGGAAACGTTGGTTGTCACCGGGAAAAAGCGATAGGGCGGCAGCAGCGGATCCGTGCAGACACCCATGACGTTGACGTTTTCCTCCCGGGCCGCCTCAGCAATCTTTTGCTTGAGGACCGGAGAAATGGAGCCGTACAAAAGAATGATCGGTGTATCCTGCCGAAGAACCCCCAGGTTGACCTCCAGTTCCGAGGCCGTGGTGCTGCCAAAGACAGCGGCTTTCAATCGATTCTGCAGCCGGGCCGCCATGCATCCCAGAAGCGCTGTCTTAAAAGACCACAGCAAAGTTTCCGCCATGTCGCTGAAGCCGCCTTCCAGGCGCTGGGACGCTTTAAAGACATCGTGGGCAATGCCCCGGGGCATAATTCCGGCCGCCATCCAATTCTCCAGCAGGGGCGCCGAAAAATCATCGGTCGCCGTGCAGTTGCCGGTGCGCAGCAAATCCATAATCGCTTTTAGGGTTTGGTCGGTTTGGGCTTCGTCGGCGGGTTCGACAACACCGGCCTGGATTTCATCGACGAAATCATTTAGCTGATCTAGATAGGACATGGTCCCTTTCAGGACCATCCGCAGCAGGGATTGTGCCGCCAGGATATCCTTGTCTTTGCCGCAGACGCCCAGTTTGCTCCGGCCGCGAAATGGATGGCTGATGCAGGGACCTTGCAGGCAGTCCCGACAGCTCAACCCGGATTCACAAAAGCCGCATTCGGGAAGCTGGCCCTCAAAACGGTCCCACGCCACCGTTATTTCCTGATCGGCTGCTTTCAGCAGGAAATGATTCACCGCGCGGTCAGCGGTCTTGCGCTGGATAAACTCCATCTATATCTCCTTTCTAAAACACCTTGCGATAATCCTGGCGGGATTCAACCGTAATGGCCTGGGTTGGACACACCTCGGCACAAATCGGGAATCCCATGTTGCGGCAGCGGTCGCATTTGATCGCCACTTTGTACGTCGGCGAGGGATTGATGATGCCGAAGGGGCAAACCATGACACACATCCAGCATGCGATGCAGGTCGGTTCGTGAACATATACCAACCCTGTATCGGGGTCCCGCCGCATGGTACCGTTGGGGCAGGCGTCCAGACAGGGCGCTTCGACACAGTGCCGGCACTGCAGGGCCAGCTTCTTGCCTTCCACATACACCCGCGGCACCGGTTGGGGTTCTTCAACAATGGCTTCGGCCAACTCTTTGGCCAGCGAGGCAATTTCCGTCCCGCACCACAGCTCGCATTGATGACAACCGGTGCACTTTTGCGGATCGACCTTGATGACTTGCAATCTGTCCTCCTCGAAAAAAAGGTTCCAAGGTTCAAAGTTCCCCGTTCAGGGTTACCTTAAAGAACCTATTAATTTGGTGCTCAAGCCAACTATTTTTAATTAAAAATCACAGAATTCCTTACTTCGACATTCGACATTCGGCATTCGGCATTCGGGATTCGACCTTCCACGTTCCGCCTTCCACATCTTTAGCCGCGGCATAGTCCTACCTTATCGGACGACGACGAATCCGACTTCCTTCTTCGGGAAATTTCGCCTTCCGACTTCAAAAGTTTCCCCGTTCGCCATGCGCCGAGCATCGAAAGCCAACCCCTTTCCTTTTACCTTAAACCTTTGAACCTCTATACCCTGAACCTCCGAACCTCTGAACCCAGGACCCTGAACTTTTGAACCTCTAAATCCTGAACCTTTGACCTCTGAACCCTGACCCCTGAACCTTTGAACCCCTGAACCCTGAACCTTTGAACCCAGAACCTTGAACCTCTAAACCCTGAACTTCTGAACCCCTGATCTTCTGAACCTCTGAACCTTGAACCTCTGAACCCAGAACCCCAAACCTCTGAACCTCTGAACCTCACAAACCTCTGAACCTCACAAACCTCTGAACCTCTGAACCTCCCAAACCTCTGAACCTCCCAACCTCACAGCCCTGTATCCATCAGCTCTTTATACTCAGGTTCAGGGAATTTGTCGCCGTGGCGCCGGAGGAGCGGCAGTATATCCATGAAGCTCAAATTGTTGCTGATCAGGGTTTGAATATAGTCGGAAACCTCTATTTGACGCCTGAGTAGAATCGATATAATTCCGCAGCGCTGGGTTTGACCGACCCCGATAAAGATGGCGCCGACAATACAGCCATTTTTTAGAATGATTTTTTTGTATGTATTCTTCGTGCGCTTTTTGACTTCCTGGAAGTGGCATTCCTCGTCGACATAGGAGCATTCTTCCGTGCGGGTTACCCCCATGGACATCGCCGGAATACCAATAAAATTGCCGATGGAATTCATTCTGACCGATCCGGTATAATGTTGGTCCTGGCCGGCCATGTTGAGGCCGGCGATACGGCCTTGCTCAACCGCCATGGGCCAGATAGCGTTGACAAAGGGCTGGTTGCGGGCGATGTCGAACGTTTCACAGACATCGCCGGCCGCGTATATATCCCGGGCATTGGTCAGCATGTTGCTGTCGGTGGTGATGCCGCCCATCATGCCGATGGCGATGCCGGCCTTTTCGGCCAGTTCCACCGCCGGCCGGATGCCGACCGCCAGGATCACATTGTCGCACTCGATTTCACCGGTGCTCGTCACCACGCTCTGAACCCGCCCGTTGCCGGTGAATTCGATGGCACGTTCGCCGGTTATCACCTCGATTCCCATCTTTTCGATGAGGCCTCTGATAATGCCGGCCGCCTCATCATCAAAAACCGTCGGCAGCACATGCCCCAGTTGCTCGAGCAAAGTGACTCTAAAGCCCCTTCTGATCAGACTGATACAGGATTCCACGCCGATGCTGCCGGCCCCGACAACCACCGCCCGCTCGCCGTCAAACTTATAGATACGCTCGGCGTCCTGCATGGTCTTGAGGGGGGAAATCCCGTCTTTGTCGACGCCTGGAATTTTAGGGGTGATCGCATTGCCGCCGGTCGCCAACAGCAGTTTATCGTAGGCATAGGTATTTCCGTCATCGGCGGTGACGGTTTTGGCGTCCGGGTCTATTTCCTGAACCCTGACCCCGATATGCGTGTTAATATTGTTTTCTGCGAAAAAGTCGGCCGGCCGGAAGTTCAACAGCGGTTTGGCAAGCTCCTCGGCAACATAGTAAGGCAGCAGGACTCTGGAAAACAGCGGCACGTCTTCATCACTGAACAAATCAATGCGACTCGCTTTGTCAACCGACCGAATTGCCTCCAGGGCACTGACGGCGGCGGCGCTTCCGCCAACCAATACATATCGCATCTATTTCTCCTTTTTTCTCACTTCAATACTTTATCTGGAGATGATATTTTCGAAGTAAAAACTTCATTCACCCACTAGATATTTTTCCTACAGCATACCCTCTGATACCTTATATGAAACATATAGTTGGAACAGCGAACCGCAGAATATCGAATAAAAAATATCGAATGATGAAGTGTGGAATCGCTTCGCTCTGACTATTTTAGACAAATTTAAAACGATAGAATACCTTACTTCGACATTCATTATTACTTGTTCGATATTCGTTATTCGCTTTTCCACAGTTTCTTTCTCGATTTGACTGGACGCTCGCGGCCAGAGGCAGCGCTGACACCTGAAACCTGACACCTGAAACCACAGACGCATCAGCAATGGAATCGTCAGTGTTCTTCATGTTATACGTAAACGCCACGGCACTCGCCTAGTATAGATTCTTGACCATATAAGTCGCAAGGACTTCCCGGAAAATCGTTTCGCCGCGCGTCAAATTGAAGTTACCGCAGGTGCAGCACTGGGCCATCTCCACCACACAGGATTTAATGGTTCGACGACCGCGTTTGACATCGCGCACCATTTTGCCCACCAGATCAGAGGCAATCATGGCATGCCCGCACATGGTGTGTAATTTCAATATGGCATATCCGGGCAGCCGCTCGGTTTTGCCCCAGGTCCCCAGCGAATATTCCAGGGAATGAATAGGGCCCAATCCGGCTTCGTGCATGCACTGCTGGACCACATCGGTCACCCCGGTAATGATAACTGAAATACCGGGTCTTTTTTCCTTGAGTTCCTTCATCAAGGCCACAATTTTATCCCGGTTGTCGAATGTACACTGCACGACAGTGCCGTCCGTGACATTGGTCAGAATATCATCCATGGTCGTGTTGTAGATATTGCCGGTTTTCATATCGCCGAGATTGATCGGTCCATGTTTGTAACAGATGCTCAAGAAGTCCCGGGTTTTGGGCGCCGACCCGTCCTTGTTGATACCGGTGGACGGGCAGCCCAGCACGACGAAATCCTCCTTGAGGCTCTCGGAGTCCCCCCTGCGATGCAGGCTGTGTGTCATGAATGATCTCCTTCTCCGTAAAAATCATAGGCCGGCAGCCCCAGCCCCAGGTTGTTTTTGCTGTTGATGGAATACCAGAAACCGGCTTCCTCCAGCATGGCCTTGATCGGAACTTCTCCTTCCCGGGTAACCTTGGTGATCACTTCCACGGTAAACACCGTGTCCACCCGGTCGGCGGCTCTCTGCAGGGCGTTTAAGGCCTGGGGCAGGTTCTCCAATTTGCATTTGCCTTCGATAATGGCGGAAGTTGCCTTTTCGCCAAGGACGTCGTCCCTGATTTTTCCGGTGGTCTTGTCCGACATGAAATGGGTTGCCGGATTTTCATTGGCCAGTTTAAATCCGATATCAGCGCCCATCAGGGCCATGGCAACGATTTCGACATCGCGAAAAAAAGCACCGAGTCCCGGCCGGCCCAACTCGACCCCGACTCCCACCTCGCCGGGCTGGTAAGTGCCTTTGACGTCATTGGTCTTCATTTCCTCGGTTCCCCGCCCCGGCACTTGTGAGTTTTTGAACTCGATCAGCGGATTGCTGAGGATTCCGCGAATCTCCCGCGGCCAGTCTTCGACTTCCTGGTAAAGCGCATTGACCGGACAAATGTCGGCCCTTACACACATGCCGCAGTCGGTGCATTGATCCTGGTCAATCTCGATGTAGATGCGGCCCGGAATTTCCGCATGCCGCCGAAAGGATTGAATTTGGCCCATCGGACAATAGGGGAAACACCGTTTACATGCGATGCATTTGTCTTTATCGGCTTTCAAAAGTACCTCCGTAACGATGTTGCTATAATGGCAAATCTCGTTTGGCGCCAAATTGAGGGATGTTAGATTTCGGATTGCGGATTGCGGATTTATGGAATCGCTGCGCTCTATCAATTATAACGGACCGTTCGACACAGAAAGCTCACGACAAGCAGAATTCCTTCAATTCCTAAATTCCTCAATCCCTAAATTCCCCAATCCCTAAATCCCTAAATCCCTAAATTCCCCAATCCCTAAATTCCCCAATCCCTAAATTCCCCAATCCCTAAATCCCTAAATTCCTAAATTAGACCCATATCCAATTTCCATGCAAGATTCAGGTATTGGATTAGTGCTCATTATAATCGATGGAGCGCAGCGACTCCGCCAATCCGAAATCCGCAATCCGAAATCCGAAATCCATAATCCCTAAATCCCTAAATCCCTCAATCCCTCAATCCCTCAATCCCCATCTTGTGCAACGCCTCTTCCTTGGCTTCCTCAATGTGTTCGCGCATTACGCGTTCGCAAAGATCCGGATCTTTTAAACTGATCGCCAGAACTATTTTTTTATGGCCGTCAATGGTGCGACGCGCCCCGGCTAGATAGTGCAGACTGTCTTTGCGGTAGCGCAACACATATTTGCGGGTGTCGGCAATCAGGTTATGAAAGCGTGATTTATGGGAGATAACGCCGTGCAAAGCGTCATGAAAGCGGGTGTTGTATTTGAATACCTCATCCAGTTTCTTGCGCTCCAACGCCTTCTCAGCCTGGCCAATCAGATGCTGCAAACTATCGATTGACTCGTCGTCAATACACGCACAAATCAAGCGGATGGCGTACCCTTCCAGCGCGGCCCGAATATCGAAGAGATCCTCCATTTCCTCGCGCGAGTCGCGCGCAACCGAGAACCCTCTTCTCTCCATAGGCTTGACCAGGCCCTCGGATTCGAGCTTGTGCAAGGCCTCCCGGACAGGGGTGCGGCTGACGCCCAGGCTTTTCGCCAAATGCTCTTCGGTCAATCGTTGACCAGGATTGAACCGCCCGGTCAGAACAGCGGATTTCAGGTTGTTGTAGGCCAACTCCCGCACGGAAGTGGACTTTTTCTTGGTCTTGTTTGAAGTGGCGGATTTTTGCAATGTTGTATACAAATATTTAGAATTGAGGGAAAATAAAAATATTTCTAATCTAGGCGCCAAGAAAAGTCAATAAAAAATAATTAATATTATCTATAAACAATTCAATATATTATATAAATAAACCGGCATTCCACTCAGGATATGGCAATCATTTTTGACTGCGCCTATCTCGAAGGTGAATTATATTTTTGGATACAATATTAATATTGACAAAACATGGAAAAACGCAGAATATGGATAGTCCGGTCCTCTGGCTGGAATGAAATAAATTGGCAACTCCGGCGAGGAAAAGTAAGCGCAGTTGTTGCATAAATAATGATCCATATGTTCATCAATCCTTGTTAATTCCTGTGTTGATATTGTAGGGTGGGCTGTGCCCACCATCGACCTTTAGATTCGATACTATTTGGTGGGCACAGCCCACCCTACAATAAAAAATATTCGCATCGTCAGGGTAAGGTATGAGTTTCAAAGTAGAACTGGATACTGCAAAATGTAATGGCTGTGAAGAATGTCTAGAGACCTGCACGGCCGAAGTATTTGAGATGCGCAATGGCAAATCCGCTGCGGTCAAGGCCAAGGATTGTGTCGGCTGCCTGAGTTGTGTCGAAATCTGTGATCTCGGGGCGATTAAGGTGGAGGAGACCGGCGTCAAGCTGTCGGATACCTGCGCCGCCCTGCTGCGGGATATTTTGTAAATCGGTTGGCTATTGGGATTCGGGGTCGATAGTTCTCCCGGAAGTATGGAGTTTAACTTAGACTCCGAGTTTCCCCGGGCATGTCCAATGAAAGCTAAATCGAGATGACAGCGAGCCACCCGGTAGCGGCTCTGAAAAGAAGCAAAAGTCACTTGAGCATCCAGTATAAACCGCTCGGCTTCTCCCAAGGTTTCCTCCCGGCGTTGAACCCTAAACCCATGAAAGCTTACAAAAAAGCGCAAAATCTGGAACTGGCGCTTGACAGTACATTAATGGATGTGTACCTATTCTCATGTTTGTAAATGCTACCGTCAATATGACATGAAAATTCAGGACATCGAGTATTAAAGTGTTCTATCGCGGATTGTGGACAAACGTTGCAGGTTCCCAATAACCAATTTAGATCTTCAATGATAAACTTAGGAATTGTGAAGATATGAAACGAACAGTATAAACGGTGTTTGGGTATACGGCGCTGATTTTTGCATTGCTGGTGTTATTTTCGAGTGGCGCGCAGGCCGGCCTTATTAACCTTATAAAAGATGGTGATTTCGAAAGTTTAAATAATAGAGAGTTTTGGGATGTTGTGGATCCCGTTAAATTTGAAAAATTGCCGGATGGTGATAGTCGAGTAGCCAACGTGGGTGAACCGGGCACAGGCCGGGATTCAAGAATTTCGCAATCATGGTTGCTGCCTGCTGGTGTGTCTATGGTTAGCATCAGTTTTGACTACCTGTTTACCGGTTTCCCTTTGGGTTCGCCTGATCTCCCAGATGAATCACCAGACGTATTCAATGCAACTTTTGGCTACAACATGGACATCATGGCCCCGACCGATGAAACCATTTTAGGAAATTTAGTTTCAAAGACCAGCGCGGAATTCGATTTCAATAGACGATTGACCTTCATGGATGATTTTCTAGTAGATTCGGCCCTTGGCATCCCTTTTATTGCATTTGATTTAACGGAGTCAGACTCCGATTTCGATTTTGGCACTAGAGTTGAAATTGATAACGTTTTCGTCCAAGCCCAAGTTGCTGAACCCATTCCCGAACCTGCAACCATTTTGCTGCTTGGAGCAGGTATTGCGGGTCTGGTTGGGTTTAAACGAAAGACCGCATCGAAGAGAAAAACCCTTTAAACTTACATTTCGCACTCTTAAAATTAAATTTCGGGGTTGATGTAGTTATCGTAAATAATACCCCTAACTTGCTTATATTACAGCGAATAAAAAATTCTAGACATTGCCCTTTAATTGTTTTATACGGTTATCTATAAAACTCCAGTAAACATGAAAAATGACCAGACTGTGACCGGAACTGTCACGGGTCCATGATATACTGGCCTCAAAAAAGGAGGCCAATATGAAAAAATTCACAATTACCGATGATTTTCTAAAATCCGAAATTGAGTTTGACATGCGCTTTCTAAATCCATGCGCCTGTTACGATTATTTGTTTTCCTTAAAATGGCCCGATGGCTTTGTCTGCAAGAAATGTAAAAACCAAAGTTATTGGATTAGTAAAAAACAACTCTATATCTGTCCAAATGCGAGCATCAGCATTCACTGACCGCTGATACCATTATGGACAGTTCTAAAAAACCAATTACCTATTGCTTCAAAGCCATGTGGTGGTTTACGACAAGAAAATCCGGTGTTAATGCCGTAAATCTTCAAGAACTTTTAGGCTTCGGCAGCTATGACACGGCCTGGCATTGGTTGCAAAAGTTAAGGCGATGCACGATCCGCAAAGATCACGAAAAACTAACCGGACGCGTTGAAGTCGATGAGTTTGTCATCGGTGGCCAAAAATCCGGCAAGCGCGGCCGCGGGGCCGAGGGAAAAACAATTGTGGCCGCAGCTGTGGAGCGATGTGACCAGAAAAAACAAATCGATCGCATTCGCCTGCAGGTAATCTTGGACTATTCCGCGTATTCACTGGAGCTTTCTGGATAACCGTATACCGAAATACTAACAATATTTGTTACCAATCCAGCCCAATTTTGTCACCCTTCATTGGGGCTATCTTCTCCCTGGGGCCAAATCCGGTCCCTCAATTCGGCTTGTCAATAAAAGCAATTACCATTGTGTAATTCAATTTGTCTTTTAATATAAGCCAATTACAAAAAAGCGGTCTATCCGCCATTGTTGTAACGTCGTCATTTAATGTTAAAAATTTCAACTTAGTTGGCCTTTGGGCATTCAATTTGCACTGTAAGGCACCAAATCTGCATTTGCGAATGATCAGTCATTCAAAAATGATTGCTTGATAATAGCAAACCACTTGAAAGGGTGGGACGCAAAGCCACTGGCCTAACTCCCGAGTCGGCGGGATATGGCAGCAGGGTTGCCGGGCAGCGATCGCACCTTTCCTTTGGCGGCGCTGTGCTTGGCATAGCAAAACCGTTTGAAAGGAGCAGCCATGTGCGATGAAGTTCGATGTTTCAACCAAGGACCTTATTTAACCCGCACTCTCAAAACTTCTTTTCTCATCGCCGCTTTGACGTTCTTGTTGTTCCTGCTGCCGGGCCACGTCTATGCAGCGGAAGTATACCTGGGATGGGACCCAAATCAGGAATCGGATCTGGCTGGCTACCGCATCTATTACGGAACCACCAGCGGCACCTATGCCGTGAAGATCGACGTCGGCAACACACTAGAATATAAGCTCACCGGCCTTGAAACCGGCAAGACTTATTATTTTTCAGCCACGGCCTACGATACCAGCGGCAATGAAAGTGAATTTTCCGAAGAGATATCCTTTCACCTGCCGGGCGACGGTGGCGGCAACAGCGGCCAGGACAGCGACAATGACGGCTTCGACGACACGGCCGACAACTGCCCCGACCTTGCCAATGCCAACCAGGCGGATGCCGACAGCGACGGCCTGGGGGATGTCTGCGACCCGCTGACCGACTCCGACGACGATGGGATGCCCGACGACTGGGAAATCCAAAACGGACTGGATCCCAACCGTGACGATGCGGCCGTCGATCCCGACGATGACGGCATCCGCAATCTGGATGAATATCTGGGTGACACCGATCCCGGCGTTTATGATGAAAACGATGAACCGGATGCCCCGGTGCTGTATGCGCCGATGAACCGTGAAACGGTGGCCGTGACCCCGCAGCTGCAGATCGAGGAATTCTATGATCCGGATTTCGGCGACACCCATCGCTCCACCCAGTGGCAGGTCATCCGCCAGGCCGATGACCGGGTGGTGCTGGATGTCACCAGCGACTATATGCTAACCGCCTTGCCGGTTCCCAAGATGGTGCTGGAAGAAGACGCCGGCTACCGCTGGCGCGCCCGGGTCTACGACAACCATGGCTTGGCTTCCGCATGGTCGTCGACCGAAAGATTCTATACCGATATCCAAACCGCTGACAGCGACGGCAACGGCATTCTGGACGGTCAGGAGGTGGACCCGGTGCTGGACATCGATGAGGACGGCACCGCGGACCGGGAGCAGGAAAATATCAAGTGCGTCAATATTCAGGGCGCCGATGGACAGATCGGCATCAGCATCGAGGATTCGCCGGCGGTGATTGCCATCGAGGCCCTGGAATCACTGGATCCCAACGATCCCCAATTCGACGGCCGCCTGGGCGGCAAACCCACGGACATCACCTTTGGTCTGATTCATTTTAAATTGCTGCTCAACGAAGTGGGGACCGACGCCACCGTCAAGGTGCACTTGTCCCAACCGGCGCCGGCGGGCAGCCATTGGTTCAAGTTCCATCCCATTGCCGAGACCTGGCTGGATTACTCGGATTATGCGGTCATCAGCAGTGATCGCCGGACGGTTATCCTGACGATCACCGACGGCGGGTACGGGGACCTGGACGGCATCGCCAACGGCATCATCATCGATCCGTCCGGGCTGGGCACGCTCAGTGGCTCCGGCGGCAGCGGCGACAACATCATCGAAGCGGTCGATGCTACGATCGGTGATACGATCAAAAATCTTGCCGACAATTTGGCCTGCTTTATTTCTGCTGCGCAGCATCCGCAAACAGCGCAGCCGTCGAATCCCCGGCGTGCCGTCGGCAGCTTTCAACTGGGTTTGGCCTTGCTGCTAGTTGCCTTTGTGCTGGGACTCCAATTCAGGTCATTGAAGTCGTCTATAACAACTGCCAAAGCGCTGGGTATCATATCTGTCTGCTTGCTTGTCGTTGTAGGGACGGCTTCCGACTCCCGCGCCAAGGATACCACGCCGCCCGAGGCACCGACCGGGTTGGAGGTCTCACTCGAACCCGGCCCGCACATTTGGACCTGAAGGGAGGATTCGGCAAAAAGGACGCAAGAAAAATGAGGCTCGAGATGTCGCTATCTATCGCGGTAGGGAATTAACCTGCAAAATTGGCGTTGAATTGAGAAACTATTTTGGCAAGATATCCGGCGCCGGCATCACCGGCAGGTACAATCGCCTGTCAGAACAAACTCAGCGCAATCACAAGTTGAGGAGGCGGTAAAGAGGGTTAAAAACAAAATAGTAAATAATTAAGATGCGACCCCTTTCTTCCGTCGTAGCGAAGGGCGAAGAAGGGAACCTCTCAACGCTTTTCCCGGCTATTGGTGCCCCGCCAGGCTTTTAACCAGGTACAGTACGTTTGTGTCAGTTCGGCGCTGATAGGCGACTTTGTCCATACAATTGCGCACCAGATGAATGCCCAATCCGCCGTTGGGTCGATTATTCAGTTCAAACCCGTTGTTCGGTAGCTCGGCATCGAAGGGATTAAAGGGGATGCCGTCATCCGCGATTGACACCAGAAGACGTTCTCCCGCCACCTCCACCCGCACTTCGATCTCATGCTCCTGATCATCCTGATAGGCATAGGAAATGACATTGTTCAACAACGCATCGAACACCGCGCTCATCTCCCGTCTGATCGCAGTGGAGATGTCATTTTCATTTGAAAATGTGATGAAGCTGTTTTTGAACCGCTCGATTTCCGTCAACTGGTTCTTGAGCGTCATAGCGAGCACCGGGGTTTCGACGGCTTGTGGCTGCCTCAGATATTGCAGAGCGACCACCGTAATGTCGTCGAACTGATCGACCCCATCCTCAAATTTCTTAACATCGGTTACAATGGCCTGAACGACCTCCTCGACGGCATCATATTCATTTGCGGTCAGCAGATTAATCAGCCGTTTCTCGGTATAAAATTCTTTTTCACGGTTCTGGGACTCGGTAACGCCGTCGGTGTACATCAGGAGGATGTCGTCTTTAGCTACATTTAAGAAACCTTCCTTGTACGCCAATCCCTCCCGGGCGCCGACCACCGGCCCATGCAGCGAGTCCAGACGCTCGACCGCACCGTCCGCCCTGCGAATCAGTGTGGGGTTGTGGCCGGCATTGGTAAAGATCAATTCGCCGTTTGCAGTATGCAAAATGCCAAGGAAGATTGAGGCAAACATATAGGTCTTGTTGCCGCGGCTGATCTCGTCGTTGACCCGGGTGAGAATACTGGCGGTCGAGGAGTCATCGGCCGCCTGCGCCTTGACCAAGGTCCGGGTGACGGCCATAAACAAGGCCGCCGGTACACCCTTGTCGGAGACGTCGCCGATACAGACGCACAGCCGGTTTTCATCGATGAAAAAAAAGTCGTAAAAATCGCCTCCTACCTCCCGGGCCGGATGCAGGGCGGCATGGATGGCAAATTCATCTCGATCCGGAAAGGCCGGGAACTGCCGGGGTACCATGCTCATCTGAATGTCATGACCGACATTGAGTTCCTCCTGCATCCGCTCTTTTTGGGCTTCGATGATGCCGTAGGCCTTCTGCAGCTGGGCCATGTTGCGCTTCAGGGTCAAATGCGTTTTGACCCGGGCCTGAACGATAGGCGGTGAGATCGGTTTGGTGAGGTAGTCCACGGCGCCTATCTCGAGCCCCTTGGTCTCATCGCTGGTCTCTCCCATAGCAGTGACAAAAATCACTGGAATATCCCGGGTCGATTCGTCGGCTTTCAAGCGGCGGCATACCTCATAGCCATCCATCTCCGGCATCATAATATCCAAAAGGATAAGGTCCGGCGGTTTGGCAATTCGAGCTGCTTTCAAGGCCTGCTCCCCGTTTTTAGCGGCCATGATCTTGTAATCTGTTTTAAGCAAATCGGCCAACACGTTCACGTTGAAGCGCTCGTCATCGACGATCAAGATTTTCTGCTGTTCTTCCACTATGAGCCTCTCCTTTTTTTCAAACGATGACTACCAGATTCTTCAGGCCAGATCAGTTCCGCATTGGGGGATTGACAGCGATCAACTTTGTTTTTTGTCCTCTTTGTCTAAAGAAACTCGTAAACTTTCCAATGTCTGTATTGCGGCATCGAATTCGAATTCGCCGACCAGCTCCGACAAGGTTTGCAGCAGGCCCTGATGTGCACCGGCGCCAAATTGGGCCTGCAGAACACTCACTATTTCCTCGGCTTCGGGATCCATCTCCTCCAACAGGTTTTGCAAATCATCCAGAAGCGGCAGAACGGCATCCTCGTCCATCGAATCGCCATCTCCGGCGACCGGCTTGACAGGTCCATCGTCTGTAGCCAGGACTTCCAGCCCTTGCATTACAGGAGCCAGGGAGTCTTCCAGACGTGACAGCAGTTCGAGATAAAGGTCCTGATGCCCTGCTTTGAAGGCGCTGTCCAGACTTTCGGCGTCACGCTGAAGATCACTGGCGCCGATGGACCCCGACACCCCTTTAATGGTGTGGGCAATTCGTTGGGCCTGATGCAGATCTCCATTTGCCAGTGCCGCGCGAATGGCGGCCGTGTCTTGGCCATGGTCCTGGTAGAATTCCACCAGCAGCTTGCGAAAAAGCTTACGATTGCCGCCCACCCGGCGCAGGCCGGACTCCATGTCGATGCCAGTCAGATTATCGGGAAGCAGGCCGATTCCTTCCATTTTTGCAGACATCGGCACGGCCGCCGACGGGTCTGGCCGGGATCGGGGTTCAATCCATTTCCTCATGGTATTTATCAACGTGCCCGGCTCGATCGGTTTGGCGATGTGATCGTTCATCCCGGCGGCCAGGCACTTTTCACGGTCACTCGCCAGAGCATTGGCCGTCATAGCGATAATCGGTACTGGATGCTGGATACTCGATGCTGGATACTGGATATCGGAATCCAGAGGATCGAGGACTGAGGCTGGTCCACCGACTTCAGATATCATCCTTCCGCCTTCCGCCTTCCGCATTCCCACTTCCCACTTCAATTCTCTGTCCGCTATCTTCTTTTATCTGTCCTCTGTCTTCTGTCATCTGTCCTCTATCTTTTTCCCACTCACGTATTTTACGAGTCGCCTCATAGCCGTCCATCACAGGCATCTGGATGTCCATCAGCACGGCGTCAAAGGCTTGCCGCGCGATCAAATCCACCGCCTCGCGTCCATTGTTGGCGATCGTGACCGTCAATCCAGCCTGGGTCAACAGTTCCTGCGCAACCTGCTGATTGATTTTGTTATCTTCAGTCAACAGTACTCTGGCACCCTCCAAGTCCTCGACGGCCCGGATGGCCCAGTCGCCTTCAGTTTGTCCTGCCCTGCGGAAGCCCTCCAGGTCTCCAAGAACCCCCATGATCGTATCCATCAGCGTTGATGGCGTAAAAGGTTTGACGAGAAATCCTTCCAGACCGGCCTCCTCGACTTGCCGCACGACCGCCTCCCGCCGGTAGGCAGTAACCATGACGATGGTGGGGGCCGCCGCCAGATTTTTGATGCGTTGGATACGGCGGGCAGCCTCGATACCGTCCATGCCCGGCATTTTCCAGTCCATCAGTACCAGCCGGAAAGGGTCGTCCGATGAGGCAGTTTCAACAGCCGTTATGGCCGCCTCACCTGAGTCCACACAGGTAACGCGAAATGAAAAGGAACCCAGGGTTGCTTGCAGCATTTCACGGGTGCTGGCAACGTCGTCCACCACCAGCACTTTAAGCCGATCCAGGTCGGCCGGGGCATCGGTTCTCAGATTTTGTTCCAATTCCGGCGAGCGCCCGAACCTGGCCGTAAAATTGAAGGCCGTACCATTGCCGGGTTCGCTCTCCACCCAGATACGGCCCTTCATCATTTCCACCAATTTATGGCTGATGGCCAGGCCCAGGCCGGTCCCACCGTACTTGCGGGTGGTGGAGGTGTCGGCCTGGCTGAAGGATTGAAACAACTTGCCGACCTGCTCAGGAGACATGCCGATGCCGGTATCCTGCATTTCAAAGCGGATTTCCGCCCATTCCTCCGCTACCGTCACCGGTACGATGCGAATAACGATCTCCCCTTGATCGGTAAACTTGACGGCGTTGCCGGCCAGGTTCAGCAATACCTGGCCTAAACGCAGGGGATCTCCGACCAGTGCGCGCGGCAGATCGGGGTAAATGTCAAAAAGCACCTCCAGACCCTTCTCCTGCGCCTTCAACGCTATCAGGTTCCCCAGATCGTCCAGTACTTCGTCCAGATAGAAGGGAATGAATTCTATCTCCAATTTGCCGGCCTCGATTTTAGAGAAATCCAGGATTTCGTTGATAATGCCGAGCAGTGATTTGGCCGAATGGTGAACCTTTTCGATATAATCCCGCTGCTTGGATTCGAGTTTCGTTCCCAGGCACAGGTGAGTCATGCCGATGATGGCGTTCATCGGCGTTCGGATCTCATGGCTCATATTGGCCAGGAAATCACTTTTGGCCCGGGTGGCAACTTCGGCCGACTCCTTGGCCTGAAATAATTCTTCTTCCATCTGCTTGCGGGCGGTGATATCCTGGTTGACAGCCACAAAATGGGTAATCTTGCCATCTTCATTTTTGATAGGCGAGATCGAGGCCGTTTCCCAAAATTTATCACCGTTTTTCTTGTGGTTGATCAGATCGCCTTTCCAGATTTTTCCGCCCAAAATGGTTTCCCATAACTCTTGATAAAATGAATCCGGGAAATCCCCTGACTTCAATATATTGGGACGCTTTCCGACCACCTCTTCGGCCGCATAGCCGGTGACTTCACTGAATTTCGGGTTGACATATTCGATCGTTCCATCGATGTCGGTAATCATCACCGAGGCCGGGCTTTGCTCGATGGCTTCCGACAGTCTTTTCAGCTCCTCGGTGCGCTCCTCCACCCGCTTTTCCAAATCTTCGTTCAACTTGCGGATCTCTTTTTCGGCGCTCTTGCGAATGGTAATGTCGGAGACAAAGGCAAACAGATATTGCCTTTCCTTGAACCGCAGATAATTTGCCGTGACTTCCACCGGAATGGTGGATTCGTCTTTTCGCCGCTGGACCGATTCGAATGTAAAGCTCCCCCTGGATCTTAAATGCTCAAATTGCTCCTGCCAGCGTTCGGTAGACCAGAAAGGATCGATCTCGCTGATGGACCGTTGGACCAAATCTTCTTTTGAATACCCCAAACTTCGGCACGCGGCCTGATTGACGTAGGTAATGCGGCCGTGCGGATTGATCCAGTAGGTGGCCACGGAACTGCTGTCAACCGCGTGTTGAATAAGCTGCAGTGATTCCACCTGGGATTCGATCTTGTCGCCCATTTCATCGAGTACTTTGATGAGGGGTGCAAACTCGATATACGGGATGCCGGGCTTGAACGCCCGGGAATCACCGGCAGCATAAGCGTTGACCATATCGATAAAACCGGCCATCGGTTTTTTTAGAAACTGTCTGAGTAACACGCCCGTCAAAACCAACAGCGTTCCGATCATCAGCAGTATATTTATACTGAAAGACCAGAATAATTTGCGATTGACGTCGGAGTAATAGCGGGAAGATAAGGCAATTTTTACGCGTCCGATAAATTGGTCCTCGTAAATGATATCGCTCGATCGTGCAATCGCCGTCTGCTCGTCTGATTTTTCTTTTTTAAAAATGATCGAGCCGTCCTGATCCTCGATAACCAATCGGGCAATAAATTCATTTTGAGAAAAAGAAGCGCCGATGGCCTCGATGGTCTCTTCGGTATAATTCCAGAGCGGCACTCGTAAACTGTCAGTCAGCGAAGCGATATATTCAGCGGCCTTCTTCTCCAAATCGGACTGGGCCTTGCGGGACGAGAGAAAAAAATTAACACTGAGATTCAAGACAGCCACCACAACCAGTGCCACGATTAAACCAAGCGAAACTGTTTTGGAAATTGAGCGAAACTTTATTGGATTCGGATTTTTCATTTTAAATTTTAGATCATTTTCTTGAACAAAATACTCTGTTCCGTAAATGCCAAAAATTGGACCTAGTGATCGATCCCAAACCCGTCTACTCCACTATGGCGGCATTCAGCTTTTCGATAATATCATCCCCGACCTGCTTGCTGCACATGATAAATCTTTTTTCTCCGGCGGACATATCCGAGAACGCGACTAACTTAAAATCAGCTGCCGGCAAGCCGGACGATTCGATTAGGCTTGCCGCTTCTTCCGGGGCGATAAACATGTAGTCGGCCCGTTTTCGGTGGATTTTTTTCAGCATCCTGACATTCGCACCCGTCGTCCGCGACAGTGTCGGTTGATGCCGGGCTATTTTGGCATCCAGAAAGCTGCCGTAAGAATAACCGTCTTTGACCTCCAGCTTAAGCTGACGGTTGGCCAGGGCCATATCAACGTTCATTCCATCACCCAGCCGGTCATCACCTGCTCTTGCCAGCGCTCTCTGCGGTTTATCCTGATAAATATGGTGGGTAAATTTGGCGAATTTTTCCCGCTCCGGGTTTTTAAACCAACCTATCGAACAGTCACAGCCCGTATTTCTTTTGATGGTTAACAACTGTCTTTTGGAGGGGGTCTGTTTCCATTGAAAGGCAATGGCAGACTTTTCAAAGGCCAAAGCCGCTGGATTTCCCGTCAAACCAGTTACACCGTCAGCGCTTGTTTCAACATATGGAACTCTTTCATGGTAATGAACTGTCACGGTATCGCAGTCTGCATAGCTTAGCGGGCTCGATAGAATTAAAGTCGAAATATAGACGACAATATTTATATAGCCTTTCCTCATTTTAGTTTAATTCTCCTTTTGCAGCTTTATTCTGAGGCTTTTTACTGTTCGCTGCGCATCATCGAATTCGAATTCACCCACCTGTTTGGACAATGTGTTCATCAGGTCCGGATGATTCCTCACACCAAGCCGGCGCTTCAACGCGACCGCTTTGTCTTCGGCCGCGGGATCCATCTCCTTCAGCAGGGTCTGCAGTTCATCCACCAGCGTCAGGATGGCCGCCACGTCCATCGGCCCGCCGTCGATTTCGCCGGGCTCCTCAATTTCACCGCGAGCCGAAATGGCTTCCAACCCCAGCATCACGTGAGTCAGGGAATCTTCCAAGCGGGACAGCAGTTCGGGATATAGATCCTGCTGTGCGTTTATGAAGGCGGTCTCCAGGCCTTCAGCTTCAAATTGAAGATCGCCGGCGCCGATTGAACCCGATACCCCTTTAATCGTGTGAGCGATACGCTGCGCGGTTTCCAGGTCGTCTTGATCCAGGGCCTGGCGTATGGCGTTAACATCTTGGCGGTGATCCTGTAGAAACTCTACCAGCAATTTACGGTAAAGTTTACGGTTGCCGCCCACCATGCGCAGGCCGCCCGCAATATCGATTCCCGCCAAACTCTCCGGAAGTATATCTTCGCTCATCATTTTTTCGGAAGGCTCGAAATCAGGCTTCCGCCCGTCCGGAATCCGCGCTGGTATCCACTTGACAAGGGCCTTGAACAGGTAGTCGGGTTCGATGGGCTTGGCCACATGATCGTTCATGCCGGCCGCCAGACACTTCTCGCGGTCGCCGGCCATAACATTGGCGGTCATGGCGATAATCGGTAGGTTTTCGATTTTGGATTTTAGATTTCGGATTTTATATCGGAATCCTTTCCGATTTTATTCCTACTTTGTCTCGCCTGAGCTGGTCGAAGGCCGAATTCCGCCTTCCGAATTCGCTTTGTCGCCTCGTACCCATCCATCACCGGCATCTGCATGTCCATCAGCACGGCGTCAAATGACTGTTTTGCAATCATCTCCACCGCCTCGCGGCCATTGTTGGCAATGGTCACTTTCAGGCCGGCCTGGGTCATCAGTTCTTCAGCCACCTGCTGGTTGATCTTATTGTCTTCTGCCAACAGCACGCGTGCGCCCCGGATGCTTTCCAGCGTCCGGATCTTCCACTTGTGCTCGGATCGGCCGCTGTCTTTCGTGTCAACCACTCCCATGATGGTATCCAGCAATGCGGGCGGGGTCACCGGTTTGGTCAGAAAAGCGGCCATTCCCATTTCATCGGCCCGCTGCATTACTTCTTCGCGGCCGTAGGCGGTGATCATGATGATGAAAGGCATATTGGCCAGTTCCGGAAGATCTTTGATGCGGCGGGTGGCCTCGAGGCCGTCCATCTGAGGCATCTTCCAGTCCATCAGCACCAGCTTGAACGGATCATCCGACGGTGCCGCCGCCAATTCATCCAAGGCCGCCTGGCCGGATGCCACACAGGTCACCCGAAACGAAAAGGACTCCAGGTTAGCCTTCAGCATTTCCCGGGCACTCGCAACATCGTCGACCACCAGTACTTTGAGATCTTGCAGGGCGGACAATTCAACCGTATCTTTGGATTTTTCCATATGGGCCGCCCGCCCGAAAACGGCATTGAATATAAAAGCACTGCCCCGTCCGGGTTCGCTTTCCACCCGGATTTTGCCGCCCATCATCTCCACCAGCTTGCGACTGATGACCAAGCCCAGGCCGGTTCCACCGTATTTGCGGGTTGTGGACGTATCGGCCTGGCTGAAGGACTGAAAGAGGTTTTCGACCTGCTCGGGGGTCATGCCGATGCCGGTGTCCTGAACGCTCATCCTGACTTCTACCTTATCGTCAGTGACGTGCACCGGTTCGGTACGAACAATGATTTCACCCGTCTCGGTAAACTTGATGGCATTGCTGGCCAGATTCAACAAAATTTGACCCAGACGCAGTGGATCGCCGACCAGTGCCCGCGGCACATCCGGATGGGTATCGAACAAAATCTCCAGGCCCTTCTCCTGGGCCTTGATCGCAATCAGATTGCTCAGGTTGCTAAGCACATCATCCAGGTGAAAGGGGATGCATTCCATTTCCAACATGCCGGCCTCAATCTTGGAAAAATCCAGAATGTCGTTGATGATTCCCAGCAGTGATTGGGAGGAGGAATACACCTTCTCGATGTAATATATCTGGTGGGCATGTTTTTTATTGTTACCGGGGTGATTGGGAGGAGGAATACACCTTCTCGATGTAATCCCGCTGCCGGGGCTGCAGCTCGGTACCCAGGCATAAATGGGACATCCCGATGATGGCGTTCATGGGGGTGCGGATCTCGTGGCTCATATTTGCCAGAAAATCGCTTTTGGCCCGGGTGGCGTCTTCGGCGATCTCTTTTGCTTTTTTGAGTTCTTCTTCGGGCTGTTTGCGGTCTGTAATGTCTTCCAGGGTTGCAATCACTTCGGTCGGGATCTGTTCGGGATTGACCGGGTTGAACACGACCCTGAGAAAGGACGTTTTTCCTCCGGTGGCCGAGGTGTACTCCCCTTCGAATTCAGTCTGTTTGCCGTACAAGGCGTCTTTCAGGCCGTCTCTGATCGCCGGCTCCGGGGCACCTTCAAGTGTGTTGAAACCGATCAGCTCTTGGGTTGAAGATCCCATCAGGTTCACGAAAGGTTCATTGCAGTCAACGATGATGCCGTCCGGATTATACAGGATCATCCCCAGGGGAGAATTTTGAAAGATGGTTTTGTGTTTGGCCTCACTCTCGCGAAGGGCTTCTTCAGCCTTTTTGCGTTCCGTAATGTCTTCTTTGACGGCCACAAAATGAGTGACGCGGCCCGCCGAATTTCGAATGGGTGAAATGGTGGCATTTTCCCAGAAGACCTCACCGTTTTTTCTCTGGTTGGCAAACTCGCCCTGCCAGACGTCGCCGGCCAGAATCGTATTCCACATTTCCTCGTAAAATTCCGGCGGTTGGATACCGGCTTTCAACACCCTGGGATTCTGCCCGATGACTTCCCCGGCGCTGTAACCGGTGACTTCGGTAAAGGTTGGGTTCACATACTCAATGGTACCCTCCAAATCGGTAATGACCACGGATACCTGGCTTTGTTCGACCGCCGAGGAGAGTTTGCGGAGTTCCTCTTCCGCCTGCCTGCGCTCGGTGATATCACGGAATAAGACCACGGTCCCAATGACGGAACCTTCCTTGCGGACCGGCACACTAGTATATTCGACCGGAAAACTGGAGCCGTTTTTGCGCCAGAGAACCTCGTCATCGATGTTGCTGACGGTCCCATAAGTCAGGCTGCGATGCATCGGGCACGCTTCGATTGGATAAGGGGTTCCGTTGGCATGGGAGTGATGAATCAGGGGGTGAATCTGTTGGCCAATGATTTCATCGTCGCTATACCCGAGCATTTTAACGCCGGCCGGATTGATGAAGTTCGCCAGTCCGTCGGCGCCCACACCGAAAATTCCTTCCCCGGCTGACTCGAGCAGCAGACGACTGCGCTCTTCGGCCCGCTCCAACCGATCCTGATTCTCCTTCAATTCGGCGGTGCGCTCCGCAACTCTTTTCCCCAGATTGTCTCTTGCCAGCGACAGGGCTTTGTTGGCGCGTTCGCCAAGAATCAGGACAAACAATGTGGCCCCTACAAACAAGAGCAAGGTGGCTCCCAGGACGCCCAAAACGGTCAGACGCATGGTGTGATAGGTGGCCAAAGCCTCGTTCACATCGATCTCGGCGGCCAATCCCATTCCCAACTGAAAAGCCCACTGCCAGCTGCCAAACACCGGCATGCCGCGGTAATCCCGGTAGCCGGTTAAATCGGTCTCGATGGCCGAGTGTTCTATTAGATGAACTCGATTTTCCAGGCGAGATTTCAACTGAATGGCACCGGCTGCCATGCGGGTCAGTGGCTGTTGCGACCGGGGCACGGTGGGGCGGTAACCCTCCACCATATTGCCGCCGGGGTCTCGAATTTCGATGCTCAGGATACTGCTGCGGCCTTCCCTGATCAGCCCGATTTGACGCAGGTCGTCGTCGAACCGACTTTCCGATAAAAGCCTGCCATTCTGGTCGAAAGCATATGCCTCTCCGGTTTCACCGATCCGTGAGAACTGCAGGATGCGCGAGAAATCTTTCGACGGATCCACGCGTTTGGCCAACGCGGCGATGATCGTGCCGTCACTTTGTCGTATGGGTGTTGCAAAGAACATGGTGGGCGGCAGTCCGGTCAGCGCGCCACCCCCGCTGCCAAGCATCACATCGGAGGTGATCGGCGGCACAAAAACCGTTTTGCCCTGAAAAACCTGTGGCAGCAGATCCGGTTCATAGACATCGATAATGTTCAACGAGCCCACAATTATATCCCGCTGCGAGCCGATATTGATAAAATCCGGACTAATGATAAAAAAGCCGATATCACCGAACACGTTATTTCTGGCCTCGAAAAAACGACGCGCATCGGCCAGGGCGGCCGAGGCCAACAGGGTATCGCGGTAAGGCTCAACTTCCAAGAGTCGTTTGGTTATGGCCACCAGATCGGGATTGCGTTCGAGTTGCTGGATGAAAAACTTGCGCTGCTCGACCCAGATGTCAAGCCGCTCGGCGGTCGTTTGCAGGATGTTTTCGAGGTTGGCCTGCACATCGGCCAGGATCCTTTTTTTGTTATGCTCCAGCACCAGCCAGCCAAGCAGGGCCACAATACTCACGAAAATGCTCAACCCGGCAATGGTAAGAATGCGAAACCGATAGGAACCGAACCTGAGCGTCGTTGGTTCTCCTTTAGCCGTACGGATCATCATCCGAATCAACACACTGAGAATCAGAAATACAGCCAGGACAGCGCCGATCAGCCAACCGGCCTTATCCCAGACGGCGGGAGGCGTTTCAGGCAGGTCCACGGCGACCGGAATCCATTTTTCGCGGATGGCGTTCATTTCCTCGCGCGTAATGGTATCCAGGCCCTTGTTGACAATGGTGACCAGTTCGTCCCAGTCGGAGCGGATGCCGATTCTCAGCAACTGATCTTGAAGACCGGTTCCGGCCGCCACTTTGAGGTTGGCCAGATTTCTTTCCTGGATCAGGTAGCTGACGACGCCCAGATTGCCGGCATAGGCATCCATCTGACCGGTGGCGACCGCTTTCAGACCGGCCAACGGCGATTTAACTTCACGGATCGGCAATTCCGGAAATTTTTTGCGCGAAAGATCGATGACGGCATATCCCTCCACCATGGCCACGCGGTCGTTGGCCAGGTCTGACAGGTTTTGGACCGGCCTGAAATCATTGCGGGTGACAATTACCCAGGGCAGGCTGGTCAGGGGTTGGGAAAATGTCAAATATTGGGATCGTTCAGGCGTTTCGGCGGCGATGGAGACCAGATCAAGGGTGCGCTCACGAGCCCCCTCGAGAACCCGGGGCCAGGTCAATCCTGGAACCAAAAAAATTCTGAACCCGAGACGATCACTCAACAATTTCAGCACATCGGCGGCCAATCCCTGGTGCTGCCCCTTTTCGTCGACAAAATCAAAAGGCGGCCAGCCCGGATCCACCCCCAGGCGAATAACCGGATGGGATTTGATCCATTCTTCTTCTTCCCTAGTTAAAGTAGTCTCGATTTTGGACTGTTTTGCGATCAGTTGCGCTGCCGCGCCCAGCCAGCGGTTGTGCAGGGCGCGTTTTTCATCCGGCGTGACAGCGATTAGACCTTTGTTGAGAATATTTCTCAAAATGGGTCTTGCCCGGGACACGCCGATGTGAAGCGCGGGGTTGCTGATCTCCTTGAAGCTGTGGTCGCTGATGATTTTGATGTTGGGGATGAAGTTCTTCTCGATTGTATGAGAGATGACACCGATACTGTCGATAAATGCATCGACTTCGCCCAGGGAGGCGGCTTTTATTCCTTCGACCACCCCCTGGACGAAAACGAGGTTGATGTCAGGGTAGTTTTCTGTCAGAGGTTGGATGATGGAATATCCCTCGATGACTGCCAGCTTGCGGCCTGCTAAATCGGCCAGATCTTCGATATCGTTGCGATCTGCTGTGACGACAAGCACGGAAGGCTGCAGGAAATAACCGTCTGTAAAGGCAATATAGGATTTGCGCTCTTCATTTACGTAAATAGCGGGCATGACGTCAATCTCACCCGCTTTGAATTTTTGCATCAATTCCGACCAGGTATACCCGTTGACGAACTCGAATTTCAGGTCGGTCTTTTGGCCGATCAGTTTAATCAAATCAATGGAATAGCCCTTAGGCTCACCCTTCTCAGCAAAATCAAACGGCGGCCAATCCAGCTCGTTGGCCACCTGCAGCACGGGGTGTTCCGCGATCCAACCGCGTTCTTCTTCGGTTAGGGCTACAACGGTTGCGCCCGTTGCGACGCGGCTTCCAAGTAGCAGCAAAAAAACCAGAAGTAATGCCGAAGGAAATCGAGACTTCATAGTGTATCCAATATTGAGCGATTCACGGTTCGACGATTGACCGTCTTCGGCGGATTTTGGACTGAAAAGCCCTCATGGGGATCATGTCAAATGAATTATGTCTTCACCGTGTTTATCAAGTCGTTTAGCCCACTAGAGTTTATCAGGTTTAATAATAACCACTTCGTCCTTTTTGGCAACCAACTGCTCATATCAGCATTTTAGGGACGCCCATAAAATTATAACTTTCGACCGCCTAATCGCAAAATCTGCTAGTATTTATCTAAGGCGTAGCAGAACCCGGCAATGTAGAAGTTTTATGCGATTGTGGGTGTTTATTTGACATTTGGACCAATCGGTACCAAATTACTTTTATGACCATTGGACGACCACTAGGATTTAACCCGGAGCATGCATTAGACTCTGCCACGGAACTATTTTGGCATCAAGGTTATGACGCAACTTCGCTGCAGAGTCTGCTCAAAACCATGGGTTTATCCAAGAGCAGCCTATATCAGGCCTTCGGCAGCAAGCAGCAGCTCTTTGAACAGTGTTTGCAGCGGTATAAGCAAATGATACGAGCGAATTGGCTCAAGCGCCTTACCGATGCAGCTTCGGGAAGACAGTTTATACTTGACACGCTGTTGTCGACCGCGGAAGAAGCCCATGGATCGGTAAATCCGCGCGGCTGCCTGATCATGAATACCGCCAGTGAATTTGCCCAGAGCAATCCTAAAATTGCAGAAAAAGTGATCGAAGGTGTCGAGACTTTCAGGGAGATATTCTCTAACGCTGTTCAAATGGGGCAGGCCGACGGCACGATTAGCCCTGACAAAGATCCGGAACTGCTCGCAAATTATTTGGTAAGCAGTATGAGCGGTCTGCGTACAATGGTCAAAGCCGGTACAAATAAAAAAACGGTACGAAGTATGGCGACGATTATCATGAACTCCCTTGATTAGCGGACGCTTTTTTTTTATCCATTTTTGTACCATTCGGTCCTTAACTAAGAACTTGCCTGTAAATGCTCACCAGGCTGTCTAAAACCTGTTAAAAAAGCAGGGCTCTCCTGAGCACTGCAATTTACGGATCAACAAGAGGAGATGAACAATGTCTGTATCCTATGTAGAACGTTCGCAAGCAACACCTGAAACAAATGCCTTTTACGACAAAGCAGAAGATCGCTTTGAGATGTTATTGAATATATTCAAAGTCTTTGGCCATGTGCCCCAGATGGGCACGGTCTTTACTGATACTGTGATGGCTATTCTGAAAGATGGAGAACTGGACTGGGTGACCAAAGAGTTGCTGATCCTAAAGGCCACCCATCGCAACGATTGCCAATATTGTGTCGTACAGCACGAAACCCTCTCGAAACGCCTGGGCATATCTGAAGAGAAGATCAATGATATCGGCGATGATCGCTACCAGAATAGCCCGCACTTTACCGACGCGGAAAAAGCATTGATGGATCTGACTGTCCAGATCGGCGTTGATGCCAACCGGCTTTCCAAAAACCTTTGGGATCGGCTGCATGCTCACTTTTCCGAGCCACAGATTGTAGAGGCCGTCTTTACCATTACCCAATATATTGCTATCAGCAAATTCGGCGACGCACTTGGCGTTGAACTCGAGCCAGTTTTCGCGGGAACATCACCAATTCTGAAAGTGGCGCACGGATGATACGATATGGCACTGATTGAAATATACTCCTCAGGACACTGCAATTACTGCGATCAGGCAAAGGCGCTTCTGCAGGCCAAAAACTTGGGATTTCGAATCTACGACATCGCTTCTGACGAAACTGTGCTTGAGGAGTTTCGTCAGAGGTTGCCGCGTACCTTGGCCCTTCCACAAATCTTCATTGGTGGTGTGCATATCGGCAGCTACGAAGATTTGGTCATTTTGGAGCGTGAAGGAAAGTTGGATCACATTTCTTAGTCCGTCTTTTCTCAATATGAGTGCGGCGGTGTTGCCCGGGCTCGCGCTGGCGACCAGAACGGCTTTCGCCGGATGTTACATCGGGCAACCTTGCTGTACTGGCGCAGTTCCTTCTCAAAATAGATTTCAGCCCAGATGTCACCTGCCAGGTGCTTGGTTTCGATCATGGCCAGCGCGATATTGGGAAAAAAAAGAGTATTCCGGCGTATTTTATAAAGTTACGTTTCCGGCAAAGCGCTCTGAGAAAAGGGAAATCCAGCAGCTTGTGGAGTTGAGACCCAGAATTTCTGCCGACCAGATCGTTGCGGCAGTGCGTGATGAATTTGACTGTAGGACAGATATGATTCTGCAAAAAGGGCGCAAGAAAAATGAGGCTCGAGATGTCGCCATCTATCTCAGTAGTGAATTAACCGTCAAAAGTGGCGTTGAATTGGGAAACTATTTTGGCAACATATCCGGCGCCGGCATCACCGGCAGGTACAATCGCCTGTCAGAACAAATCCAGCGCAATCACAAGTTGAGGAGGCGGTAAAGAGGGTTAAAAACAAAATAGTAAATAATTAAGATGCGACACCTTTCTTCTTCCGTTAAGAGAATAGCATTCGGCCCGACCAGCGCCATGAGGACATGCTAGGCCCCATCCAGCACTTTCCGCACAATCTTCGCCAGGTCGCGCATGACAAGCGGCTTCATGGCATACTCCTTTATTCCAATGGATTTTGCGCTTTCTTCGGTGAGCGACTCGCTGTATCCCGTACAAATAACAATAGGTATATCGGGACGAATCTTCATGAACTCTTTAGCCAGTTTTTCGCCGGTCATGCGGGGCATCGTCATGTCGGTTATCACCAGATCAAACTTATCGGCATTCGTTTCAAATAACTCGAAGGCCTCGACACTGCTGGATCTGGCCGTTACCTGATAGCCCAACTCCTCTAACATTTGCTTGCCCAAATCTACCATAAATTCTTCGTCGTCAACAAAAAGAATGCGCTCCGTTCCGGTCGGGATTGCCGTTTCCGCAATGTTTTCCGGCTTTTTAACATGCTCGATGGTTGGCAAATAAACATCGAAAACAGAGCCTTGCCCGATTTCACTGGAGACATCTACGATTCCTCCATGGCTCTTGACAATCCCATGGACGACCGCCAGTCCCATACCGGTCCCTTTCCCTTGCGCCTTGGTTGTATAAAAGGGATTAAAAATTCTTTCCATGCTTTTCCGGGTCATACCGCACCCCGTGTCGCTGACCCTGATTCTGAGGTAGTTACCAACCGCGATTCCCGGATTCCGGGCAGCAAATTCAGCGTCAACCATCACCTCAGAAAGGCTCACCTCCAAAACGCCTCCATTTTCCTGCATGGCATGGCTGGCGTTGGCACAAAGATTCATCAAAACCTGGTGGATCTGGATCGGATCCGCCAAAACTGTAGCATCACTGCTGATATTCATTTGAATCTCGATTGTTTTCGGAATCGATGCTCTTAAAAGCATGAGGGCATCCGTAAGGATCGGTTTAATTTGTATCTGCCGCAGCCCGGGTTCGCTTTGGCGACTAAAAGCAAGAATTTGCTTGACGAGATCTCCGGCCCGCATGCCGGCCTTGAGCACTCCCATCAAATTTTCCTTTATTTCAGACTCCTCCTCAAGTTGCCCCAAAGTCAATTCCGTATAGCCAAGTATCGCTGAAAGGAGATTGTTGAAATCGTGGACAATTCCGCCGGCCAGGGTTCCGATGGCTTCCATCTTTTGAGCCTGGTTGAGCCGGTCTTCCAGAATTTTCTTATCGGTGAAATCACGGGCATTTACAACGGCACCGGCCACTCTATGGGACTCGTCGTAATGCGGGTAGTAGGCGACATCCATGTATCTCTGCCCTAGAGCAGGAAATTGAAACCAGGACTGATAGTGTATTTTCTGCCCGGAAAAACAGCGGTCAATTTTCTCTTTGATGGTTTTGTTAAATTCTTCTTCCCCGATTAATTCTTCCAGCGAATGACCAATAATCTCTTCCCGCTTTTTCCCATAGAATTTAGAGTAACTATCGTTAACCGCCTTATAAATGTAATTTCTATCCATTAACGACATCAGATCGCTGGTCGTCGCCACAATGGACTGGTATCTTAGAAGTTCATCTTCAGCCTCCTTACGATCGGAAATATCGCGCACAACCGCCAGGACCCGCCCGTGCCCTCCGATCTCAGAACGCTTCAAAGCCACTTCACTCCAGAATTGTTCACCGTTTTTTTTCCTCGATATCCATTCGAAAAGCTGCGGGCCTTCTTCGACCGCTTTTCTGACCAGTTCAATCGCTTCTTTTTGTGAATACGGCGGCTCTCCCGCACTGAAGTCGTTAGCGGTAAGGCCCAGAACCTCTGCGTATGCGCAACCAAACATATCAAGCATGGCTTGGTTGACATCCAGAATCGCTCCGCTGCGCTCGTCATGGATGAATATCGCCTCGCTGGTTGCATTGAAAATCTCTTGATAATTTTTCTGGGTTGTCCGCAGGGCTTCTTCTGCTTTCTTTTGGCGTACAGCAAAATACGCCAGGAACAGAAACGACATCAGGACAACGGCTGCGATGCCGAATGTCACCCTGGTAAGAGACAAATAGCTCGTGAGATCATCTTCATTCAAAATATGGATGAATGTCCAGGGTGCGGTCGCCAACCTTTGAGCAAATACATAGTAGCCATCTTTGGTGTCTGACCCCAACAGGTCGCCCCCGAGGATCTCCGGGAGAAATTTTTTCAATGAATCAGGCAGCCGGTCATGCAATATGGGGACATTGGGCTTCATCTTATCCAACGAGGCGGCAGAATCGATTAGAACTTTGGCATGATCAGTGGCAAGCATCAAACGGCCGGTGGGGCCTTCAAACTTTTCCTCAAAACGTTTGAGAAAGCCAAGCGTGATGTCGGCGGCCAAAAGCCCTTGCAGACGGTCGTCATGGTAAAGGGGGGATGCATAGGTCACCATCAGACCCTGGCCGGTTCTGTCAAGGTAAACGTCTGTCCAGTAACCCTTGGCGTCAGGATTGGTGTACCGTCCCGCATGGGGTTCATAAAAAGTATCAAAAGCATCATTGAGAGTTCCCTGGGGAGCTGCGCCCGCAACGATGGCGCTGACCGGTATATAGGGATAGCAGCTGGAAATTTTCAGGTTCGAGAAAAAATAACTCTGAAGGATTGCAGAAGATTCTTTTTGAGATGCCCGCAGCAATGGCAGTATGTCGGCCGCCAGATTTAACTCCTTTTGAAAGAGGGTGCTACGCCCTGCAATCCGTCCGACGCCAAGAAGATTGCCCAATTCGTATGAGTCACTTCGTTGCTCCGCATTACTAAGTTCGAAATAATCTCCAATTTCATGATACCGCAGCATCTTTAAAAGCGGTGATGGTCGGGTCTGTTCCACCATTGTGTCCAGATAACTCTCCGCCCAATTACTCATCAGGTCCACACTGGCCTCGGCCGAATCCACGGCATGGTCGAGGGCAGCCAGCCGTTCGGCAAACTTGCCCTGAACCGATTCGAGCACTCTTTCTTTTTCACGTTGGTAGTCGATATAGAAAAGAAGGAATGTGCCGGCTGCCAACAGGCACAATGCAAACAGCATCGCCTTGCTTCCGAATACATAAAAAAATTTTGGCTGCAGTTTTCTCATGGGCCCGCTTTCATCAATTGGCGGGTGGCGGTGTTACCCGGGTCCGCGCTGGTGCCCAGAACGGCTTTTGCCGGATGGTGCACCGGGCAACCTTGCTGTACTGGCGCAGTTCCTTCTCAAAATAGATTTCAGCCCAGATGTCACCTGCCAGGTGCTTGGTTTCGATCATGGCCAGCGCGATATTGGCTTTGACCACCGGCGACCACATGGCGGAAGTCACGTAGCCGATTTGCCGGCTGCACCGCTTGTTGCTGTAAAGATACGACTCCTTGGCCGGCTTGTTGCCCGCGATATCCAGTTTGCACAGGGTATACTTGGGGCCATTTTGGTGTTCGGCCAACAGCGCCCTGCGACCGTTGAAACGGGGTTTTTTAAAGTCCACCAGCCAGCCCAGACCCAGTTCGAAAGGCGACTGATCATGCCGGAAATTGACCGTCTTGAGGGCTTCGTTAAACTCCATGCCCGGCATGATGAAGCCGGCCTCCAGGCGGGTCATATTTGTGGCGGCCTCCCCGTAGGGCTGGATGCCGTAGTCTTCACCGGCCCCGTACAGCGCATCCCACAGATCCAGTGCCAACTCCGGTGCGATCCAAAGCTCGTACCCCAGATCACCGGTGAACCCGGTGCGCGACACCATCAGGGCGTTCTCGCCGCCGCCAAACGGATAGTGCATGATGCCGAAAGGCTTCAACCTGTCGATACCGTTGAGACCCATCTTCTTCAAAACCTCGCAGGTGGTTGGCCCCTGAAAAGCGAGGGCGGCGATTTCATCGGACATATCCACAATGTTGACATCACGGTACCCGAAAGCACTCTTCTTGAGCCAGGCCAGGCTGGGGCTGCCGGATGTCAGCATGAACTTGCCAGGCCCTATTTTGAAGATAGTACCGTCATCGACGATCCGGCCTTCGTCCGTGCACCAGCAGACATAGGTGACGCGGTTTTCCTTTAGTTTGGTGACGTCCCGGGTGACCATCCGGTCGAGCATGGCCTCGGCATCCTTCCCGCTGACAACATATTTTTGCATCGGGCAGATATCGTAAGTACCGCAGGTATTGCGGACGCAGAAATACTCGAATTCCGTGTCGTAATAATATTCCGCGAACTGGTAGCCGTTCCAGCTCGACCAGGCGTTGCGCAGGTTGAGCGCCGCCTGGCGCGGATGGAAAGGTGATAGTTTGAGCCGTTCACTGGCGAAGGGATCCTGAGTTTTCATGATGGTAACCAATTAGGTCTAAAGGGCCTATTTCTGACAATATGTTGTTAGATCTTGATAAAGGTTTCAGGTGTCGGGTGTCAGGTGTCAGCCCACCGCCGGCAAATAAAATGCCAGTCTATTTCAGAAAGCACCTTTGACTTTGTGTCAGAGTAGGGTCGGCCACCGTGCCGACCGATTTTGGCGGCCACGGTGGCCCGCCCTGCGTTTCTTGAAAGAACGGTGCAGAGTATTAAGAGTTTAAAGGTCGAGGGTACATGGGCCCCGGGCTGTTCTCTGTCATCCGACTTCTGTCTTCTGTCATCTGATCTCTGATCTCTGACACCCAAAATCTGACACCTGACACCTGACACCTAATCTCCAAAAACTACTTTTAAAATGAGTCAACTTACTGGGATTTTAGATTACGGATTACGGATTGCGGATTGCGGATTGCGGATTTATGGAATCGCTGCGCTCTATCAATCATATAAGGATAGAATTCCTTCAATTCCTAAATTCCTTAATCCCTAAATTCCTTAATCCCTCAATCCCTAAATTCCTCAATCCCTAAATTCCTCAATCCCTAAATTCCTCAATCCCTAAATTCCTCAATCCCCCAATCCCTAAATTCCTCAATCCCTCAATCCCGATCTTAGCCCCTTACTCGTCGAAAAAATCGTCCTCCGGCACCGTGTTGGGCCGCTTGAGGTCTCTTAATATTTCGCGCGCCGCATTGGCGCCGCAGGCGGACGAGACCCCCCCGCCCGGATGGGTCGATGACCCGCACATATACATGTTTTTGACCGGCATGCGGTACTGGGCGTATCCCGGAAATGGTCGGTTGAACAGCAATTGGTCGATCGTCAGCTCGCCCTGGAAAATATTGCCCCCGGTCAATCCAATCTCGGCCTCGATTTCATGGGGTGTGCGCACCTCCATATGCACGATCAGGTCTTTGAAGCCCGGGCTGTAGCGTTCGATCTTGTCGATCACCGTCCGGCCGAATTGGTCGCGCTGTTGCGGCGTCCAGGGGCCGTCGGCCAGTTCCGGTGGACAATATTGGATAAAGTTTGACATCCAGTGCTGCCCGGGGGGCGCCACGGTGGGGTCCCAGGCCGAGGGGATCACGGATTCCACAAATGGGTCGTCAGACCACCGCCCGCGCTTCCAGCAGTCATAGGCGCGCTCCATTGTCTCGAGCGAGCCGACAAAAGCCTGTCCGCCCCGGTTCACATAGCGGTTATCCGGTACACCCTTGAATTTGGGCAAGCCTGCAAGGGCAATATTGACCTTGCCCGATGAGCCGCGAATTTTAAAATTAGCGGCTTTTTCGAATATACCGGACGGCAGGTCCTTGCGGTCCATGACCCTGGTAAACGTCCGTTTGGCGTCGAGGTTGGAAACCACGATCCCCGCCCGGATCTCGTCCCCGTTTTCAAGCGCCACGCCCACGGCCCGGCCGTTTTTGACCAGTATTTGTTGAACGCCGGCATTGGTGCGGATTTCACCGCCATGTTCCCGCACGGCACCCGCAATGGCATTGGAAATGGCGCCCATGCCGCCGCGAGCCAGGCCCCAGGCACCGATGTTGCCGTCGACGTCGCCCATCACGTGGTGCAAAAGGATATAAGCCGACCCGGGTGAATACACACCCAAAGCGGTGCCGATAATACCCGGGCTCGCCATGGCCGCTTTGATCAGGTCATCCTCGAAATAGTCCTCGAGGAAATCGGCGGCGCTCATGGTGAAGAAACGAACATACTCATAAATTTCTTTTTCTCCCAGGGCCCAAAATGTTTTGGCCAGAAACAGGAGTTCCCGAATATCCCGCGGCTTGAATGAGGTCGGATCGGGCGGGGTCCGCAGCAATGTTTTGCGAATCAACTGGGCGTAGCGGGTAAGGTCGGCTTGGAAGCGAAACATGGCATCCGCGTCATGCGGGCAATGTCGCCTGAGATGATTGTATTCGGCTTCCTCAAAGGGGTAGCTGACCAGGGCCCGGCCGTCATCACCGAAATTGACGGTACCGATATAGGGCACCAGCACGAGCCCGTGACGGGTCAGGTTGAGATCGCGGTGGATGGCCTGCCGCATCATCGAACAGACATAGGAACAATTTGAATAGGTAAAGCCTTTGTGCAGCTCCCGTGATACGGCCGCGCCGCCGATATAGTCGTTTTTTTCGACCACCACGGCATCCAGTCCGGCCTTGGCCAGATAGGCGGCATTGGTCAGGCCGTTATGGCCGGCGCCGATGATGATTGCGTCATAGTGTTTCATTTGAGAATCTCATGGGCTGCGTTATGTCCGGGTCCGCCCATCAAGCCACCCCCCGGATGACAGCCGGCGCCTGCCAGATAAAGTCCCGGTATGGGCGTCGCATATTGGGCCGCTTCATAGGTCGGGCGCATCATCAGCATTTGATCGAGGGCCAACTCCGTGTGATGCCAATGTCCGCCGGTGAGGTTATAGGTCTTGGCGATGTCAGCCGGTGTAATGAGCTCCTGATGAATGATCTGCTGCTTTATGCCGGGTGCATAACGGGCGATCGTATCGATCACCCGCTCACACAGATGATCACGGGCCTCTTGGGTCCAACCACCCTTGCGGCTATGGGGCACGTACATGACGTGGGCCGACAAAACGTGCTGTTCCTGCGGGGCCAGCGACGCGTCGTGCAGGCTGGGTATGATCATCTCCAGGACCGGCTGTTCGGAGGCTTCGCCGTATTTGGCGTCATCATAGGCAAATTCGATTGCATCCATATCCGGCGCGATAATCAAGCGCCCGTCGGGACGCCCGAGCCCGGAAAATTCCGGCAGTCCGGCCAGCGCCAAATGCAGTTTGGCCACGTATCCCTCGCAGCGCAGCCGTCTGATTCGGTTGGCAAACTGGATTTCGAGATTGTCGACGCCGACAAGATCCAAGAAGGTGCGCTGCGGATCGGCCGCCGAGACAATGCGGTGGGCCCGGATTTGCTCGCCGTTTTCCAGTTCGACCCCGGTGGCCGTCAACCCATCTGTCTCCCCGTCGATCAGGATGCGGCCGACCCGGGCATCGGTTCGAATAGCGGCACCGGCGGCTGTGGCCGCACCGGCCAGGGCCGCCATCAGGCCCTCGATACCGCCGGCCGGGACCATGTGCTCCCCGCCAAGCTCGCCTGTCATGCGGAACAGCATGGCCCAAACCGCATGATTGGGGGAGCGCGGCGCCATTTTAGAGCCGATCAGCCCGTCCCAGCTCAACATGGCTTTCAATATTTCGTTCGTGAAATTTTCGTCCATCAGATCACGCGCCGGCAGCGTAATAACACGCAAAAATTCGCGCATGTCCTCCCGACCCAGGCGGCGTATCCCAAGACCCATTTGGGCGAAGGTCATGATGTCTTTGAATCTGTTTTTGCCGATGCGCGGTATGGTCTTCAAATTGAAGGGTTTCAGGATAGCAGCGTAACGCAGCATCTTCCGGCGGTATCCGGCATAGGCCGTGACATCGTCCGCTTTGACGCCCAGGACCTGGTCACCTTTTATGGTTACGTGCCCGCCGGCTTCGCTCAGCCCGGTTGTTGACAGGGGATCACCCGGCCGGTAACCGTGGACAGCAAGGTCTAGATCACGCGCGATCTTGGCCGGAAATTGACTCACCGAATGGGCGACCGATACCCTGAAGCCCGGATGGAACTCGCGGGTTGCGGCCAGTCCGCCGATTGTGTCACCGGCTTCCAGCACCAGCACTTGCCGACCGCTGCGCGCCAGATAAGCGGCACACACAAGCCCATTGTGGCCGGCGCCGATGATAATCGTGTCAAGGTGTTGCACTAGAAAATCACCCCTGTTAAAATGATTTTTGGTATAAACTTATAATACCGCGGTTTGATAGAGCAAATCCTGGAACGGCAAAAAGTAAAGCGTAGTCTTATTGATTTCAATGGTCTTGCGCAAATCGAGGTTGATGACATAGGCCTGCTCCGGTTTGTAGCTGTCGATGAAACTGCGCAGAGATTTTGGCACTTTATCGTGCTTAAGATGCTTATATTTAATCTCCAGCGGAATGAGCTTGCGGCCGGCTTCGATCACGAAATCCACCTCAGCTTTATCTTTTGTTCGCCAGTAGTGCAGGCTGGCGGCCTTAAATCTAAGTTTTTCTCGCAAAAGCAGAAAAACAAAATTTTCAAAGGCAAACCCTTTCTCCAGGGGACTTTCAAGGTGTCCGAAAAGCCCAAGGCAAAAATGCCTAAAACCCAAATCCCAGAAGTAAGGCACTGGAGATTTACTGATTTCCTTTCTGATGTTCCGAGCATAGGGTGTGGTCAGTTCGATCAAAAAAATCTTTTGAGCGTACCATAGATAGTTTTTAACAGTAGCAAAAGATACATTCAAGGTCGATGCCAATTCGGTATAGTTCATCAGCTGTCCGACCTGACTGGCCAGTATCTTTATAAGGGTGCTGAAGACTTCCGGTTTGTCAAGTTTTAAAAGATAGGCAATGTCCTTTTCCAGAATGCTGCGGTAAATTTCATCGATCAGAAGAAGTTTTTCACGTTGTTCGGCTGCTAGGACAATTCTGGGATACCCGCCGAACTGCATGTATTCCGATAGCAGCTGCAGTCCTTTGTGCTTTTCGACTGCTAGAAAATCAGCAAGATTTTCTTCGTACCGGTAATCCGTCCGGTGGTTGATAAATTCCTCGAATGTTAGGGTGCAAAGTTCAAATGATCGTTTGCGGCCAATGAGCGATTCATGAATCTTTTCCTTCAATTCCAGGCTGCCGGAGCCGGAAATTATAAATTTATAGGGCAATTTGAGATCAAAAAGGCCTTTTAAATACAGGCCGGCATCGTCTTTGCGCTGTATCTCATCAATAAAGACATAGCCCGGTTTTCGGCCCATTTCTAACTCGATTTTGCGCACTAGGGCTGCCTGGGATGCAACATGCGGTCTGTCCCATTCAATATCCAGATTCAGAAAAAGGGTCGACTCACCACGATTATCCAGATGTGTTTTCAGCATTTCCATCAGGGTGGTTTTTCCGGCCTGCCTTGGGCCGGTAATCAGACTGATCTCTTTCTGCGGGAGATGGTCAACCAGCTCTTGAAACAACTTCCGTTTAATCATACATTAATAATAACCCGAGAATATAGAATGTCAACCTTAAATAATCCGAATTTCTCTAGCCAACCCTGGCCCGCTTGCAGATTTTGTTCAATTCCCGCTCGACATCTTCATCCAGGGGTAGCGGCTCATGCCGGGTCAGGATCTGATCGATCATCTCCTTCAGCTCATCAAGAAAATTCCGGCTTCCCCCGGCCAGCCAATGCTCATAACTTTCATGTACGCCGGACTCCGAAATAAACCATTCGTCGCCGCGAATCGAAGAAAGGGTTGACGGCTCGCACAGATAGTTGCCGCCCGGCCCGACGGTTTTGATGACATCCGTCAACCACTTTTCATCGTCGGTCACGACACCGCGCCGGCCCTGTCTGGCATACCTGAATATCTCGACATCAGTCAGCAGCTGCTCCAGGCTGGATACCATCGAGCCGTCGAGCATGCCGGGCCCCACAATGATGTCCGGCCACGACAGGGTCGTCGGCAGGGCCATGGCCGCGCCTTCAAACGCACACTGGGTGTCCGGAATGTGTGCATCCGAGCCACCGGGCGATGATTCAGCCGGCAAGCCGTAGTAGCGGGCCATTTCGGTGGCAGCCGCACCCATTATTGAATATTCCATGCTGGCATTTCTCAGGCCGCCTGTGCGCGGATCCATGACCGCCAGGGCGGGCGCATAGATGATCGGCACGCCCGGCTCATGCGCCTGCAGCAAACAGAGCATCGACAAGACTTCGCAGTTGCCCTGGATAATGGTGGATATCATGCTTGCCGGTGCCGTTGCCCCCATCAGGGGCATCGGCATGATAGCTGCCGGAATGTTCAGACCTTTCAGCGCCAGATAAGCATCCGTGTAATTCCGATCGATCATCAAGGGTGACTGCGGGCATAACAGGAAAGATAATGGGTGCCGGCTGCGAATCGCCTCCATGCCGCCGAAAACGGTTTGCAGTACTTCCCTGAGCCAGAGGGCCTGGTCGGCGCTGTCAATGGTATCCTGAATGTGTTTGGAAAAATTCCGCTGAATCCGGCACATGAACTCCACCTGGTCGGCCAGGGTTTCGCCTTTGTCAACCGGATCGACTTGTGACCAGTAAATGCCGATTTCATCTACGGCATCGGCCAGGCGGGTAATATCGCGCCAGTCGGCATACGTCGCCGGCCGGCGTTGGCCGGTCTTGCGGTCTAAAACCATCGTCCCGGAACCGTCGAGGCACAGGGTGCACCCGCCGGCATTCATCTCAAGATCCGCACCGGGCCGGCGGGCACCGAGAGTAAACTTTTTTGGCACCGATTCAAGAGATTCTTCAATCAACCGCTGGGGGAACCGTACAATATTGTTGGTGTCGTCGATGCGGGCGCCCGCTTCTGCTAAAATCCGGAGCCCCTGGTCAGTTTCTACCCGCACGCCTGTATTTTCCAGGATATCGAGCGACGCCTCGTGGACGCGTGTGCGTTCTTCTTCCGATAGTACCTGAATTAATGTTTTCAAAATGTTTTCCTTATATGAAACGTCTATTTAACCCCAAAACTGGGTGCTAAAATCGTACTCGTCGTCGTGCTCGTCCTCGTCCTCGATACTGAAATCGGCTCAAAACTTCGAGGACGAGGACGAGAACGAGTACGATTACGAGTACGAGAACGAAACCCAACCTTAGTCGATTCGCCCGCTTCCCGATCTACCCAAAGTTCAATCTGTCATCTGTCTGAAAGCTGCCATTTATCGGTTAGAGTTTCACGCAAAGTTAAACAACACATCAATGGTCAATGTTTCGGTCATTGGATATTGGAATTTGAAATTTGTTTGGAATTTGACGTTTGTGATTTGGAATTTCAATCCAAAGTCTTCTGATGCAACCGGTACCGCACTAACTACCTTTAAGCTCCGTAACTACTTACTCTGGTTTGAGTTCCTCATCCGCCCGGCGCATGATATCCTCCAGTTTGCCGACCACATCATCGGGCAGCGGGTTTTTCGGGGGGCCGGCCAGGATCTCTTCGACTTTTTCCCGGGCCTTGTCATAGATATCCGGCCGTCCCAGGGCCACCCATTGGTCGAAGGAATTGCGGTCGGCCAACCGGGGCATAAAAAACTCGCTGCTGCGGCAGGCCTCGAGCGTGCTAGGCCGGGTCAGAAAATGCCCACCGGGTTTAACCTCGCGGATGTCGTCGAAATAATTTTTGGCCTCCGACATGTCCACGCCGTCCTTCATGCGTTTGCACATGCAGGCAATTTCATCATCCACCACAATTTGCTCCAGGGTCATCATGTTGCTGGTTTCCAGCGCACCGGGCCCCTGCACCAGGTCCACGCCCATCATGACCAGCGGCAAGGTGGTGACCATTTTTTCCATCACCGCCTGGGGTCCGTGGTCCTTGGCGTCGGTCAGGCAGCCGGCCTGGGTGTCCGGCAGTTTGTAAAATTTGGCCATCTCCCCCCGGGCGGCTGTTTGCAGAACCATTTCAGGAGAACCTTCCAGAAAACCGCCGCTGGCAAAGTTCGTGCTGCCGGAGGCATCGCCGAAAACGATCGGGGTTCCGGGACGCGCCATCTGAAAAAGAACCAGGGCCGACAGCGCTTCGGCATTACCCATGGCAATATTGGAAAACAGGCTGGCCGGCCCGGTGGACCCGGCGCAGGGCATGGGAAAAACACATATCGGGGCATCGTACTGACTCAGTTCGAGATATGCATCACTCATTTCGCCTTCGTGCACCAGCGGCGCCAGGGTGCAGTATATCACGGAATACAGGTGGCGTTCTTTAACCGCGTCTTCATCCCCCAGGATCGCGACCATGGCCGCCACAAGGTAATCGACTTCGGCGGGATGGCCCAATTCGTCCTGGATATGGCGGGTCGAATAGATAAAGGAAGAAACATCTTCACGCACATTGGCCGAATGCTTGGGGAATTCGTCCACCGACGCCGGCCAGATAGCCGATGCCAGCTGCATTTCATCAAAGACGCGCAAGAAATCAATGTGATCCTGATAATTGGCAGGTCGTCTTTCACCGGTTTTGAAATCGCGTGTAAATATACCGCCATTGTCCAGTACATAGCCGCTGTAGCTCGACGGAAGAAGAAAATCGTTTTCGGCAACCCGCGATCCCAGGACAAATGATTTGGGGGCGGTTGCCAGGGCCTGCTGCACCATTTCTTCCGGAATACAGGCGATCCTGGTGTCATTGTCCACCTTGGCACCGTTGCGTTTTAAAATATCGAGGGCTTTGCCACTGTAGAATTTGGCGCCCACTTCAGTAAGAATGCGAATGCTTTCAGCATGAATTTTGTGCTTCTCATCTTCCGTCAAAATCTGACATTGAATACTCAAAATTTCCCTCCGTTAATAAACATTTTCCATTTTTCAATTCTCATTTTAGCGGGCACTATCCATTAACTGTACCTCAAATCGAATTGAAAACCAGTTGGAAGTTATTAGTTATCCGTTATTTGTTATTAGTTTAAAAGGAATGAAATCTATTTCTATATCTCACTCGTGATTGAATTACTAAGCCAGGTTGTCAGCTCACTCTAAGAACGATTAACTAAAAACAAATAGCGCCTAATTGAGTTTTTTCGCGCAATCAGGGCTGTAACCTTTGAACCTCTGAACCTTGAACCTCTGAACCTTGAACCTCTGAACCTTGAACCTCTGAACCTCTGAACCTTTGAACCTCTGAACCTTTGAACCTCTGAACCTTGAACCTGAAACCGACCAACCTTAAAGCACCGCCTCCCCGATAAAGAATTCAGAGAGGCGATGCATTGTGTCAATCAACCATATTTAATTCGCCCCAGGCGAATTAAATATTACTTCTTGGGTTTCGCCGAGTACAAAGTCCACGGGTTGATCCAGGAGTTCACCCCGCCCATGGTTTGCACATACCCTTCCCACTTGTCGATTCGCACCGGGTCGATTACGTCGAAGCGCAGCATGATCAGATACGGGAGATCTTCCGCCACCATGCGCTGCATCTCGAACATGTGCTCCTTGCGCTTGGCGACATCGGTCTCAGACAGCGCCGCGTCCAGGTGTTCATCGAATTTGGGGTTGTCGTAGTATGACTGATTCCAGCCTTCGCCCCCGCCGCTGTAACTGCGCAAGAATTCCCAGATCCAATCCGCGTGCGGCCCGGGTTCCTCCTCACCGATGGCAATGTCCCACTTGTCCCCGGTCGGCTCGTAGATAAAGCTGAAGTAAGTATCCAGATCCAGGGTTTTTACCGCCAGTTCAATTCCTACCGATTTAAGCTGCTCTTTGAGCAGGGTAACCAGTTTGACTTCACTCCTCCAATCCGCGGGCACGATGATTTCCAGGCTTACGTTCTTGCCGGTCCTCGGATCATTGACAATTCCGTCCTTGTCTTTATCCGTGTAGCCGGCCTGGGCCAATATTTCTTTGGCCTTGGCCGGATTGTATTCGTACTGCGGCAGGTTGGGGTTGTACTCCGGCATCTCCGGGTAAATAAAACTGTCGGCCGATTTGGCGTAGCCGGCGTAGGCCATTTCCACCATCTGCTTGACATTGGCCCCATACCCAATCGCCTTGCGAACATTGAGGTCCTGCACCGGATTTTTCTTGTGCAAATTAAATGTCAGCCATACCAGCCCGATGCCTTCGGAAACCAGCACTTTGATGTCTTTGTCATTTTGAAACTGTGGTAGACTGACCGCTGAAATTCCGGAATATCCGATCATTTGGATATCGCCTTTTTTAAGCGCCAGATAAAGTGCTTCCTGGCCGCCGTAGCCTTTAAACACCAGCTCATCCACCGCCGGAGCACCGCCCCAGTAGTCTTTGTTGGCTTCAAACCAGACATACTGTTTGGATTTAAATTCTTTGAGTTTGTACCTCCCCGAGCCGATGGCTTTATCGTTCGGGAATGTTGAAAAATCTTCTTTATAGGGTTCCCAAATGTGCTTGGGCATTACCGGTGTCCAATAGACCGGCGGGTAGTGTCCCCCGAGAGGTGCCTCGAGCTTGAGCTCGAGCGTGTAATCGTCGATCACCTTGATCCATTCCCAGGCCTGATCCGGCAGATCCCAGGCCGGCACACTTTTCTTCAGGTAGGTGAGGGTAAACTCCACATCCTTGGCCGTCACCGGTTGGCCGTCGTGGAACTTGGCATTTTTTTGCAGATTAAAACGCCAGGTCTGACGATCCTTGGTTTCCCAACTGGCGGCGATGCCCGGCAGCGCCTTATACTCCGGGGCCGGCCCCATGATCCACAACTGGTCGTAGAGAACCGGCCAGAAGTGACATCCCATTTCGCTGTATTGCCAGGATTCACTAGCCCGGGTGCTTTCCAGGGTTTCGTCGTTCGTAAAACCGACATTGAACCTGATCTTCTTGGCATCTGCAACCGCTGCGAACTGAAACATCAAAATTGTCGCACAGACCAACACCAACGCTGTTTTGAAAATCACTGCTGCTTTTTGATTCATCTTCACTCCCTCCTTTGGTTTGTGATGTTTGTTAGGTCATCCTCGTTTCGGCCTAGGTCACAATACGTCCTTAGTTCTTTCTTCCCGGCAACAAGCTGCAACTCCATCACCGGTGACTTAATAACACAGACTTGCTTCCTGATAAACCATTAACCAATCCGCCGCAGGCGGGATATTGGTCGAAGGTATTGCGGCAGGCAGGCCGGGGCAGAAAAAGCTCACTGCTGCGGCAGGCCTCGAGCGCACTGGGTCGGGTCGAAAAAGAGCCCGCTAAATTTCGGAAGTTACTTGTCTGTGAATCTTGATATCCCAGGCTTTGATGCCCCTGAAAAAGATGTCCCGCTCCTCTTTATCCAGAACCTCACACGGATAGACGCCCACCCGTTTGATTTGGCCTCTCAAAAGCATGAGGGACAGAATCGAGGCCGGAACCGATGTCACCCAGGAGACATCATTGGTACCCGGAATTTTACCGCAGGCCTCTACAATGTTGGGGCTTTCACTCCACATTTTATAATGCCGGAATTCATCGCCTTTGCGGCCCTTGACATCCACGGCCAGCTGCAGCCGGCTCATGATTTTCTTCTCTTTAACCATGGAAACGCATTTTTGAGGTGTTAAGGTCGGCGGCAATATTTTGAAGAATACGTCCCGTGGGCTGACTTCCACCCCATTGACCGCGATGGGTTTCGTGTCCATCATACCCAGGCCTTCGATCAAAAACCGCCAGATGTCGACGCCGGGTTCGCCCAGTTTAAAGTCACAGTACTTAACCGGTTTTCCGATAAACTTGGGGATCGTTACCGGCTCTTCGTGGGTGTGATAATAAACCTTGCCCGTAACATCCAACGGGGGTGGAAAGTAATATTCTTCTTCGCCGGAAAATATGGCAGCCCGTTTGTGCTGTCCGTCTTCCCAGTAAACGCCTTCATCGGCGCAATCCTGCATGTAGGTCGGCAACGACCACAGTCCCACGGGCACGTCACAGTCTACGATGCCGTAGTCTTTGATACCGATATAGTCGACTTCATCCAGTTCATCCGCTGCATCGCGCGCCATGATATTAACCATACCGGAGTCGGCGCCGGCCAGTATCAGCGCCTTCAAACCGGCTTTTTCGAATTCCCGGGCATATTCCAACTGCTCCACCAAAAACTCATCCTGAACGGTTTCAGCGGTTGAACTTTCGAGCATCTCGTTGGAGGCCATGTCCAGGTAATTGGCCTTGGCCTGGATACAGGCTTCCAAAATCGCCCGGTTAAAAGCCGGCAGGGTGGCATTGACCACCAGATCATAGGGCCCTGCCTGTATTTGGGCGGCCATGGCAGCGACATCAGAGGCATCGACCCGCTGCACGGCTATCTTTTCCGACCCCACGAACTGCTTCACCTCCTCTGCGCGCTGCTCATCGATGTCCCCTAGAAGAATACTTGCCACATCCTGGGTCTGGGACAACACGCCGCTGATAACATTTCCCTGGGCCCCGGCCCCGATAATCATTACTTTTTTCATCACCTCTGCCTTTCTTTTGCTTAGTATTAATTCTGTTTTGCCACATGGATATAAAGCTGCTGTCGCTGCACGATCACATCCAGTCCGGTGGTCGGTTCATCTATATTCTTCTGGGACCTAACCCGGGCAAGCCGGAATTGAAGATTGAAGATTGAAGATTGAAGATTTGTTGAATCGCTTCGCTCTATCTTTTTTATTTAAATCGATAGCGGTCCTAAGATATTCAATCTGACTATAGCATAAATCATGCGCATACATGATGTGATTTCAATAAATAGACACTAAATCGAGCCTAACCGACAACTTCTTTCAAGGCGTCTTCAAAAACGCCCAGTGCAACCGCGGCATCTTCAGCAGTATGGGATGCGGAGGTAAACCAGGGCTCGCGTGAGTCGGCATCGGGCATCACCCCTTTTTCAATACATTTCATGATCACCTCTTCATAGGTGGCATGATCCGAATCGTTCCAATCCCGGAACTCGTGGATTTCTTCTTTTTCGGTCAGCAGAACCCCGCACATGGAGGGCGGGCCCTGGACGACTCCCGGAATTCCCCGCTCTGCTAATATCTTTCTGAAGCCATCCATCAACAGTTGGCCGTGGGCATCGGCCTTTTCAAGCGCTCCGGCCGCTATTTCGTCCAAAGCGCCATCCGCGGCGGCTGTGGCGACCACGTTGGCGCAGTAGGTTCCACCATGGGCGATTTTCTGGTAACCGATCTCCCCCATGATTTCCTGCTTGCCCGCAATGGCGGCGATGGGGAATCCGTTGCCCATGGCTTTGGCATAGGTCACCAGGTCGGACTGAACGTTGAAATATTCCTGGGCCCCGCCCTTGGCGATTCTGAATCCGGTTTTGACTTCATCCATGATCATGACAATGCCGTATTTGTCGCACAGGCTTCGCACCAGCTCCAGGTATCCTTTTTTGGGCATAATCGAAGCACAATTACCCATCAGCGGCTCGATGATGATGCAGGCAAGATCGCCCCAGTTCTCTTTTATTTTTTTCTCGAGAATCTCTTCGTCGTTAAACGAAATGGACATCACCAGCTGCCCGATCAGGTAGGGAATACCGGATCCGTGCGGCACGAGGACCGGCGAGCGGCGATACCCCACCCCCGGCACCGGCGGCTGGCAGTTCCATAGGGTATAATCGTGAAATCCGTGATACGCGCCTTCGAATTTGAGAACTTTTTCTCGCCCGGTATATGCCCGTGCCACCCGAATGGCGTGCATGGTGGCCTCGGTGCCCGAATTGGCGAACCGCACGAGGTCGACATTGGCCAGCTTCTTTATTTTTTCCGCCGCCGATATTTCGAACTCATGGGTCATGGCAAAGGCGTTGCCGATCTCCAGACCTTCTCGAACCCGCTCGTTCACCGCCTCATTGGCATGCCCCAGGATCACCGGACCGAATCCCAGGCGATAGTCGATATATCTTTTGTCGTCCTGATCCCAGATATAGGCGCCCCTGGCTTTTTTCAGGACCAGAGTCTCTTCATCGCCCCAGTACCTGAAGTTCGAGTTAACGCCACAGGGGATTGCCGCTTTTGCTCTATTAAACATCGCCAGACTTTTCTCACCGCTTTTCATGATATGCTTCTCCCTTTTGGATTGTAATTGGATTCGCTCTACACCGCCTGCTCTTTCAGGGCCTCGGTCAAGGCCGGCACCACTTCAAACAGGTCTCCCAGAATCCCGTAATCGCTCTTGCCGAAAATCGGCGCGTGTTCATCATTATTGATCGCCACAATAATTTTCGATGTCTTCATGCCGGCGAAATGCTGCACGGAGCCCGACAGGCCGCAGGCCAGGTAGAGTTTCGGGCTGACGGTTTTCCCGGTTTGCCCCACCTGCATGCTGTGGGGCGCATAGCCGGAATCGACCGCGGCCCTTGATGCACCCACCGTGGCGCCAAGGTGTTCGGCGCATTCGTTGAGCAGGCTGAAATTCTCGGCCGATCCCATGGGGCGGCCGCCGGTGATGATGATGTTCGCTTCGGTCAGCTCAACCTGGTCCGAGCCGGATCCTTTGACTTCCTTGATCAGCATGCGGCCGTCATCTTTTACCGGGGCCCTGAAAACTTCGCATTCAGCCTCACACGCTGCTTCCTGCGGCTCTACGGCATTGGGCCTGACACCGCAGATGAGCTTGTCGCCGGTAAGCTTTAACCGGGCGATGGTTTTACCGGAAAAATGAGACTTGGTCACGATGCGGTCCTCAAGATCCAGACCAATACAGTCCAGGGCCAGCGACGCATCGAGTCGGGCCGCCACACGCGCCATCAAGTCTTTGCCCCTGGAGCTGCTTAGTCCGACCAGAGACCGGATGTCATAACTATTCATCGCCGCGACCAGGGCTACGGCCTGCAACTCCGGTCGCACGGCAAGATCTTCGGCTTCTGCTGCGACCTCAATTACCCGGCTGATACCGTAGCGTTGAACACTGCTTTTGCAAGCAGCCGCGTCAACGCCCATCACGAAACCGTACAATTCCCCTCCCCCGGCTTCACGGGCGGCGGTTATCATCCCGTAATTCGATTCTTTGATTTCACCATTATCTAATTCAAGCAATATTCCAATTCTACGCATGTTGAATTTCCTTCCCAGCAAATAGTTCTATTGGACGCTTAGCACATCCTATCGACAACTGATTGCCGATGCTACCGCGTGCGTTGATGTTTCGTAGGTTTCAGGTGTCAGTGTTCAGGTGTCAGGATCTGACATCTCAGTCCACGCATATAAATCTATACTGATTCAGACATAATCTTTATGTGCTTTATTGTTAATGTCGTTGATCCTGTCAGAGTATAAAAGCGACAGAATACATTATTCGATGTTCGACGTTCGCGTGTTCGATGTTCGCTGCTCAACAGTTTCTTTTTCGATTGGACCAGACCCCGCGGCATTCGGCCAAGCTGACACCTGAAACCTGACACCTGAAACCCTCAAATGGCGCCATTTCTAAATCAGCGGGGCCACTTAATTCTATCGCAATCTAGCAACAAAAAAGTCTCATAACCCTATATCACCGCTTCTTCCTTCATGACATTTACAATTTGTTCGGCGATTTCGCGGGGGCTGCCGCTCAGCATCTTGGCTTCGCTCCGTTCGGGAACGGGCTCGAGTTCCAGGAGTTCGCTGTTTCCGGCCGACCAATCGAGGCCGAGATCCCCAATATCGATCAGCTTGATCTCTTTCTTCTTGGCTTTCAATATATCCGGCAGTTTGGGATATCGGGGTTCATTAAGCCCTTTGGTGGCCCCGATGACGCAGATATTTTATTGGGCCAATTTATTTTACATGGTTCGATTTTTTCAGCAAAGTCCGGCCGATTTTCTCGCTTTGCTTTGCACAGAATCTCGAAACAGATTTAGTTAAACAGTTAATTTGCTGT
>Ga0209786_1000057_pt1 | contig 47119 bp, 44 predicted proteins | sample WorMetilvaeELBA2_FD_187405 | JGI IMG/M metagenome (GOLD analysis project Ga0209786, IMG submission 187405) | Marine gutless worms symbiont microbial communities from Max Planck institute for Marine Microbiology, Germany - Olavius ilvae ELBA.2... ...
CGATGGCCTTTGTGATGTCTATTTTTGCAACCAGAAAATTTCGCAACTAAATGTAAAAGAACAATGAAACACAAAAAGTGTTACCCATGTCTCCGAACACATGTAACCCTTGTCCCCGGTCCATACAATGGGGGAGGAAAGGTGGGGGTGACTGAAAGGCCGGATTCCGCTTAATCGGTTTTGTTTATCGGCCCGCTATTGCTTCATCAGTTTTTATAAAACCGCCGCCAATGCATCAACAACGTTTCCTTGGTTCGGCAGGGAATTGAACGCCCGGTTTTGGTACACACAAGGTCTACAATTTCTTCGGCCATGGCGCGCATGGTGGTCGCCTTGCCGCCGAAGACGGAAATGAAGCCGGCCACGCCGTCCCGGGATTCATGATCGACACAGTCGAAGCTGCGGGTGATTTTAGTCGGTTCCGCTTCCGGATCATGAACGACCAGGGGCCGTGCGGCAGTCCATGCGCTATGGATCGGCGTTTCGCGAACTTTCGGGACCAATTGGGCGCAAAGTGTCACCATCTGCCGGACATGGGCCGGAGGGACGTCCAGTGGCTCCGGATTGTCGGCCAGCCAGACCGATGTCCCCAGCAGGGAAAGATTCCGTTGGGGAATGATGATGTCGCCTTCACCGGCAGGATGCAGGCGATTGATGACCATGTTGGTCAGGCGGGAGGCCAGGCCGACCATCACGCCCGGTGCCGGCTTTATAGGGATATGGATTCCTACCTGCTCCGCAACGATACCGGCCCACGGCCCTGCGGCGTTAATGACAATATCTCCTCGGAGCGTGTATTCACGCCGGTTTCGATGATCCAAAACCTGAACTCCGCTCACGGTAGCGCCTTGCTTCAACATGCCGGTGACTTCCGAATATGGCCGAATGTCCGCGCCGTCGAATTTGGCTGTCGCGAAAAAGTGCATGGCCAGGCGCCAGGCATCCATGGTTGCGTCCGGGACTCTAATGACCGATTTTATGTTCGGAGATAGATTCGGCTCCATCTGTTGTGACCGGGAGAGTTCTATTTCCTCTACCGGAATATCAGCCTCACCACAGGTATGGAGAAATGCGTCATGGTAGGACATGTCTTCCTCGTCCACCGCAACAAACAGACCGTCGTTTTGCTCGAGCCCTTCCGGTGCGATCCGGCGAAGAACCTGGTTTTCGACCATGCATTCCCGGGCCGTTTCCACGTCATGGAGTGCATAGCGTGCCCCGCTGTGGAGCAACCCGTGATGCCTGCCGGTGGATCCGGAGAGCAGTTCGCCCTTTTCGAGCAGCGTCACCTTGAACCCCCGCAGGGCCAGGTCGTGGGCAATCGCGCCGCCGATACCGCCGCCGATGATAATGATATGCTCCATAATGACCGCAAACCGGAAGACGTAAAAGTAATAGCAGATCCCATTAGCCGGAAGATGGTCGCTGCTCTATTTTTTTATCCCATGAGCGACATCGTCGCGTTTCATAAAATCGTTTTACGATTTTATTTTGGGTCATTCGAATTCTTGCCCGCCTTGGGCGGGTGAATTTCGGATTTCGGATTCTTTTCCGCCATAGCATAGCGCGACGGCGGATCGTGCTTTGGATTTATGCTGCCGTCATGAAGAGTCTTAAATCCTCAGCAATGAACAACATTAGCAAATCTATCGTTCCCCTCACGAATCCGGTTCCAACGCTCTACTAAGGATATCGATGATGTCGGTTATACCGAGAGCCACCGGATTTCCTTTCATGCTGCTGGCGTTCAGTGCATTCTCGGCAATCCCGGGAAGATCGGGCAGGGAAAGCCCTTCATACGTGGAAAGGGACGGAATTTTAAGCTCCCGGCGCAGCCCCTGGAACCATTGAGCGCCGACCCGGGCCGTTGCCATCGGCTCTCCGGTCACCATCCGTGCAATTTCATCAAACCGTTTGAGAATGTCTTCGCTTCCATACTCTGAAGTCAGAAGACGTCGGTTGGTTTCAAACACCAGCGGCAGCAGCCGACCGCATATGACCCCATGGGGAAGCGGCGCCCAGCCACCCAGGGGACCGGCAATGCCATGGACGGCCCCCAGCCCCCCATTTGCCAGAGCCAGACCGCTGAATAGACTTGCCAGGGACATATCCGTGCGTGCGGCCAGATCTCCGCCGTCCCGAACCGCGGTGATAATCGACCGGGCGCACCGAACCATTCCTTCCCGGCATAAACCATCGGTAAAGGGATTGGACTTGAGAGACAAAAATGCCTCGACCAGTTGTGTCAGCGCATCCATGCCGGTGGCAGCCGTGACATCCGGCGGTAGCGACAGGGTCAGCTCCGGGTCGATAACGGCCAGACGGGGGAGCATCAGCGGGCTGCGCAAGCTTACTTTTACTTTATGAGAGGGGACCCCCAGCACAGCGTTACGGGTGACTTCCGCACCCGTTCCGGCCGTTGTCGGCACAGCGACAAATGGGGCTGGGGGGTGCTGCAGGGGCCGCGCCTTTCCGATCACCTCCAGGTGCTCCGTTAGTGGCTCGCTGTTGGTGATCATGGCGGCAATGGCCTTTCCGGTGTCAACGACACTGCCGCCGCCCAGAGCCAAAACCATATCACAGCGCCTCTGGCGGGCCTGCCTGACGCCGTCTTCAACAAGGGCCGTCGTCGGTTCACCGGACACCTGGAATATGGAGCTCCGTGTACCCTGCGACTCCAGACGCTGAATGGTGTGGTCATGGCGATGGGGGCTGCGGCCGGTGACGAGCAACGCCCGGCTGCCATACGTGGCGATATCCGGTATCGCTTCTTTCAGGGTGCCGGGACCGAATATGATGCGTGTTGCTGTGGCAAATTCAAAATTCATGGATAGTGTTTGGTGTTTGGTGATTGGTGATTAGTGATTAGTGTTTGGTGTTTAGTGTTTGGTGTTTGGTGTTTGGTGTTTTTCATTTTTGTTCATTCGGATTCTTGCCCGCCTTAGGCGGGTGATTTTCGAATTTCCTGCTTCTTATTTCGGAATTGTTCGGCACGGCATTAGTGGCTTCTTCGTTCCAGCGACTGCCAGAAGCCTCTCTCAGGCTGAGGAGTACTCGCCGAAATTACTCAATCCAGTTGAACGTTCGTCGCACGGCTTTTTGCCAGTATCGATAACCTTCTTCCCGGTGCTTTTCATCCATCTGCGGGTGCCATGTGTGATCCACAGCCCAATTTTTTCTCAACTCTTTCAGGCCGGACCAGAAATTAACGGCCAGCCCCGCGGCATAGGCCGCCCCGAGAGCTGTGGTCTCGGTTACCTTGGGGCGTATGACCGTGACATCGAGTACGTCCGCCTGGAACTGCATCAGTAAATTGTTGGTCACCATGCCCCCGTCTACTTTGAGCTGTGTCAGGTCAACCCCGGAGTCCTGGTTCATGGCCTCGACGATATCGCGGGACTGGTAGGCGGTGGACTCCAAAACGGCCCGGGCCAGATGTCCCTTATTTACAAATCGTGTCAGCCCCACGATGGCACCCCGTGCGTCCGACCGCCAATAGGGTGCAAACAGCCCTGAAAAGGCCGGAACGACATAAGCGCCGGCACTGTCATCGACCGTTCGGGCAAGTTCTTCGATTTCCGGTGCGGAGGAAATGAGTCCGAGATTATCCCTCAGCCACTGCACCAGAGCGCCTGCGATGGCGATGGAGCCTTCCAGGCAGAATACCGGTTGTTCCCCTCTCATCTGATACCCCACCGTCGTCAACAACCCTTTGGTGGACGGTACCGGGGTGTTCCCCGTATTGAGCAGGAGGAAACATCCGGTACCGTAGGTGTTCTTGGCGTCTCCGATATCGAAACAGGCCTGACCCACCAGGGCAGCCTGCTGATCACCGAGTGCGCCGCAAACGGGAATGGTTGCATTCAGAGGGCCGGTTTTCTGCGTATGCCCCCAGGTATTCTGATCGATGGATGGCACGATGCGTGGGAGCACCTGTGGCGGGATTCCCATGATGTTCAGTATCTCCGGGTCCCATTGAAGCGTCTCCAGATTCATCAGGAGGGTTCTGCTGGCATTGGTGACATCGGTAACATGGGCGCCGCCATCGGGGCCGCCGGTAAGCCACCAGATAATCCAGGTTTCGATAGTGCCGAACAACGCGTTGCCTTTATCCGCGGCATCGCGGGCATCGGGAACATTGTCCAGTATCCAGCGGACTTTGGGTCCGGAGAAATAGGTCGCAATCGGAAGGCCGGTTTTTTCGCGAAAGCGATCCTGCCCGCCTTCTGAAGAGAGGCGATTGCAGATTCCGTCGGTCCGGGTGCATTGCCAGACAATGGCATTGGCGTACGGTGTTCCGGTGTGTCTATCCCACATCACCGCTGTTTCACGCTGATTGGTGATGCCGATGGCCGCCAGGTCGGTTCCGGAAACCCCCGATTTCTCCAACGCTCCCCGGATGACCGACTGGGTGTTCTTCCAGATCTCCAAAGGGTCATGTTCCACCCATCCCGGTTTTGGGAAAATCTGTTCGTGCTCCATCTGGTCCAGCCCAGCGACCTGACCCTCATGATTGAAGATGATGAACCTGTTGCTGGTGGTGCCCAGATCCAGGGCTCCAATGTATTTTGCCATGATGCGCCTCCTTGCGGAAATGTTTCGGATTATTGGAGTTGTCGTAAATACGCATTGACGGCGGCGTATGCCGTGGCGATGGCCAGACCGGATCCGCATTTCATGCGAATCCAATCGGCATGGGCCAGGATGGAGCCGGCTGCGTAGAGACGTTCATAGGCCGGCCGCCCTTTCGAGTTCAACGGGCGGAAACTGTCATCGATTTCTATCCCGGCCGTGTTGATGGCGTGCCCCCGGGAATCCAGGAAATCCGTCTCGTGCCATCGGGTGCGGTTCTCCGGCTGGGATACCGGCAGATCGAACAGTGATTCACGGATATGTTGGCGGTCCGCAACCAGACCCTGCCCGATAAACCGACCGGTGGCCAGTATGGCAGCTTTCGCATGAACGATCAATTCAGGATGTTCGCTTCCGATGTGGCATTCAAACCGCCCCTTCCGGTCTGTATTCACCTGCAGAACTTTCTTGTGATAGAGGGCGCGCACGCCGATGGACGGCAACGACCGGTCAAAGGCATCTTTCAGACGCATCCCGGTGACGGCCGGGGGCAGGGTGGGGACTTCGAAGACGGGCACCCCGATTCTCTTCCGGAGGTGGTCGACCACCTCCACTGTTCGGTGACTCTCTAAAATTGCCGGAAACCCGACCCCTTTGGCATCCCCTATCAGGGGCGCGACGGCTGCCGCCAGTTTTTCCCGGTTACCCGGTTGATGCAGCGAAAAGGCCATCTTCTCCGGATATTGGCAGGTCGATGGTTCGGGAAATGGCACGCTTGCCGCACGGAGACCGGGCCACCGGCCCCTTAACACGGACTGGATCTGACGGGCGCTGAATCCCTTCATCCCCGGAAAGTCCACCAGAAGACACTTGCGCTTGTGTTGCCACGCTATCACTCCGGGCCACATGTTTTGCGGCACGGCATAGGACCGTTTGGTGGTGCCGGCCGGCGTGATAAGATCGACGTTGCGATTTTTATACCGGCGGTAGGGAAGCCCGGCGTCGGCTAGAAATGACAGGAGTTCGTGGAGTGCCGTCTGGATGTCGCTCACAGACATTCTGGCATAGGGGTGGTTCGGCAGACCTCTTGAAACCGATTTCACGGCCGCCCAGGGATTTCGCCACAATCTGCCTTTCTCGATGGGGTGTACCCCCAGCACATCGAACAGCCCGCTGGCGTAAATAATCTCACCCGGAATACCGACCTGGACGACGGCCCTATCCCGTTTGGCGGCAAACAGGGCGGCGGCCATGCCGGCCATGCCGGCACCGATGACCAGGACGTCGCAATGAATGGATTCCGACCGTGGCATGTTTGTATCCCCGGAAAATTTGAGAGAAGCCGCATCCGGCCTCTGTTCGCATTCGAAATTCGAACACCGGGTTTATAATCAGGTAGAAAACGCCCGGCTTCGGTTCACGCCGTAAGAGGTTCGGCCGGTGGTGTTCAGGTTTCGGGTTTCGGGTGTCAGGAAGAGCCGCTTGTCCTGAAATCTGAGATCCATGTACTGCTGAAACCTGACACCCGACACCTCGAATCCGCTGCTAAAGCAGTGCCTCTCATCTCCAACTTCAAAAGGCAAGATGATCGACTACCTTAGAAATTCCGGATTCTGCTTTACTCAAACCAATCTAATCAACACCTACCTGGACTTTCCTCTATGGCTTGTCCGGTTCCAGTTCCAACCCCAGCAGGCCGCATTGCATGGCCTCCTGAAGTTCGGCCTGAATCAGGGGGGCTCCCCACATTAATGGTTTTTGTCCCCGCCACCGAGCGCTCAGAAAACGTTTCAGATCAGTGATGCCCTGTCTGGCCTCGAATATGCCCTGATCGTAAAGATGGGCGGTCACCCTGGATCCACAGAAGGTGCCCTGGCAGGGCCCTTTCCCCATGCGGCTGCGCTTTCCGATGGCCACCAGAGACGGCCGGCCGTTTTGCTTGCGAATCGTCTGGACAACGTTGTCGACCACGCTTTTGGGTATCATTTCACATTCGCACAGGAGGACATCCTCTGGGGAACAATTTTGAAACCAGTGCCGGGGGGCCCGCCCCGGCTCGGTCCATTTCCCGTCGGGCGTGTCGGGAAGGGGATCTGTTCGGGTCCGGCAGGGCGCGTCAACACCCAGCCGTGCACAGATGAGGTTTGCGGCTTTTTCAGCCATCAGGCGGAAGGTGGTGAGCTTTCCGCCGGTGACGGTTACAAAATTCTCTATCCCTGCGTCGGTATGATCGATCAGGGCATAGCCGCGACTCACGCTCCGGTCGTCTTCTGCCGACGAAGATTCGATCAACGGCCGGATCCCCGCATACGCCCGGATGTAACGGGTATGTTCCAGGATCGGCATCATGGCCGTCCCCTCGGCGATGATGTGGTCCACCTCCTCCACTGTTGGCCGAAAGTCGTCCGGGGAATGGATCCGCACCGATGTGGTACCCAGGATGGATACCGTGCCGCCCGGAACCAGAATGTCCCCGTCGGTGGGTTTCCGGAGCCGGTTGATGACCTGCCGGGCGATTCGGGTTTGGGTTACCAGCAGAGTGCCTTTGGAGTAAACCATGGTCAGAGGGGTGCCCCCAAGAACCGCAGATGCGATATGCCCGGCCCAGGCACCGCATGCATTGACCACCTGATCCACCTCGACACTCATTGTGTGCCCTGACAGGGTGTCAGCAAGCTGAACCCGTTGCAGCCGATGGTTGCGCCGTTCAAAGCCGGTGGCCTCTTTGTAGGGCATAAATATGGCGCCATGCCTTCCGGCATCCGCAATGTTGTCGATGGACAGCTTAAATGGATCGATGGATGCGTCGTTGACCGAATACGCGGCGATGAGTTTGTTCGTCAAAGCCGGCTCCATTGCCAGCGCATCTGAAATCGCCATCGGTTCCGCAGGGATGCCGTACCTTTTACAGAGGGGTGAAAAATCGGCCACGTAATTTTCGTCGTCGCCTTCTCTGGCGACAAACACACCGCCGCTGTTGTCGATACACTGGGGCGCCAGCTTTTTCAGCAGGCGGCTCTCCTGCTGGCATTCCATGGCGGATGCCGGATCGGAGAGAATATACCGGGCACCGCTGTGGAGTAATCCGTGGTTTCCCCCTGAGGCTCCGGCGTTGAAATCGCCTTTATCAATCAGAAGGCATTCAACCCCCCGCAGGGAGAGATCCCGGGCCAGGCCGGTCCCGGTGACGCCGCTGCCGATGATGAGGACCTGGGTTTTCATGGAGCGCTCATCCGGGGATGGGTGATCGGTGGATCCGGACATTGCCATGTTCTGATGAAACGCAATAGGGTTTAAAGCGCATCCGCGAAAATGGTTTTTCGCTTGAGAAAAAAAACCGGCGATGGTATGGGAAATTCATCCACATCAAAGGCTTATGATCGGCCGGAAGCGATCGATTTCCATGCCTGAACATCAACTTATCACAACCGTTTTTCATTATACAACCGATATTTCGAAACTCATATTCTAAATCGAACATTTCGTTTTATTTTTCGAACCTGAAATGCGTCACCGGCCCAAGAGAGCATTGCGGTCCCTTTCGAAGCGGCCGCTGCCGGCCATTTCGGACAGATCATTTCTGAAAATCCTGACCTAAGGAGGCGCCATGCGTGATCGACAGGAAAAAATCACTCACCTGGTGCAGTCCAGAGGTTTCGTTACGATCGATTTTCTGGCCGATGAGTTCTGTGTCACCCCCCAGACCATCCGCCGCGACATCAACATCCTCAGTGAAAAGGGCCTGGTCCGTCGTTATCATGGGGGCGCCGGCATGGTGCCCAGCACTGAAAACGTGGCCTACACCAAGCGCAAGGTCTTGTGTCTGAAAGAAAAGCAGCAGATTGCACAAATGGTGGCGGCACACATACCGGATCATGCGTCGTTGCTCATCAATATCGGCACCACCACCGAAGAGATCGCCAAGGCGCTGTTCGATCATCGCGGTCTTCGGGTCATTACCAATAACCTCCATGTCGCCGCGATCCTGAGCGGAAATGAGAACTTCGAGGTCATTGTGGCCGGGGGGTTGGTTCGACAACGGGACGGCGGCATCATCGGTCCGCTGACCATCGATTTTATTGAGCAGTTTCGGGTCGATTACGGTATTATCGGTATCAGCGGCATAGACATGGACGGCACCTTACTTGACTTTGATTACCGTGAGGTGCGGGCCGCCCGATCGATCATGGACAATTCCCGAAAAGTGTTTCTCGCCGCCGATCACACCAAGTTCGGCCGCAACGCCATGGTGCGGCTCGGCAACATCGCCGAAATCGACGCACTCTACACCGATCAATATCCGCCGCAACTGTTGATTGACACCATCAACATGTCCGAAGTGCAGCTGTGTGTACCGGAGATCTCAGCCGTGGATATGTCACCACCGGGTCGGGGTATAACGGCATTGCCCGGGGGGAAGAACGGGGCGGATGACCGGTCGGAATCAGACGATGCCGCCGGGCTGGATTAGTCGAAACGGAAATACGGAATTTTCACTTGCGAAAATTATACAGACATAATATGTCGATTGTGTCGATGCGCAAGCCGTCAACGGGCGTCGATGTCTCCCCCATCGATCGATACGCCGAAACCCCAACATCGAGTCAGAGGGAAACAGTTCATGGGTGTGTCCCTTCAGGATATCAACCGAACCGTCAGTGGTGAGATTCACCTTGCGGACGTCAACCTTGAATTTGAATCCGGTTCCCGCAATGTGATCCTGGGACGGACGCTGGCCGGGAAGACATCGCTGCTTCGGATCATGGCCGGTCTGGATCGACCCACCAAGGGGCGCATTCTCATCGATGGACGCGATGTCACCGGGGTTTCGGTTCGCAAGCGCAGTGTCGCCATGGTCTACCAGCTGTTCATCAACTATCCTTCCCTGACCGTTTACCAAAACATTGCCTCGCCGCTGAAGACGAGCGGCATTCCGAAATCTGAGATCGATCGAAAGGTGCGCGATATTGCCGGAATGCTGCGCATCGACGATCTGCTTGACCGACTGCCCGCCGAGCTGTCCGGCGGCCAGCAACAGCGCACCGCCATTGCAAGGGCCATGGTGAAAAACGCCGAACTGCTCCTGATGGATGAGCCGCTGGTCAATCTGGACTACAAACTTCGTGAAGAACTACGGGTTGAGCTTCAAGACATCTTCTCCCGGCGACAAGCGATTGTCGTTTACACCACCACGGAACCGACCGAGGCCCTGTTGCTCGGCGGTAACATTACGGTTCTTGACGAAGGGCGTATTCTGCAATCCGGCACCACCCAGGCCGTCTACCGAAACCCGGCCACCGTCAAGGTGGCTGAAGTGTTCAGCGACCCGCCCATCAATTTTCTTGGAGGCCGGATTCAGAAACGGACAGCCGTTTTTGGGCAAGATATTCGTGTTCCTCTGGAAGGGGACATGCGAAATTTGCCTGACGGCGATTACACCTTTGGCATCCGCTCCAATCATTTTTTTCTGTCGAAAAATGGTCCAACCGATGCCCAAATCCAGGCCCAGGTGGAGCTGGCCGAAATCAATGGATCGGAAACCTTTATCCACTTCCACCATGCCGGCGACCGGCTTGTGGCCCAGGAAGACGGGATTCATCCCTATCGGATCGGGTCGGCGGTGACCCTTTATGTCAGCCCGGGTTGCCTTTTTGTCTTCGATCCGGAGGACAACCTGGTTGCAGCGCCTTCCGTTGACCGCATTCACGCAAAGGCCGTTTAGGAGACTGCCATGGCGCGCGTCGAACTCAATGAAATTGCCCACAGCTATCATCCCAACCCCGCGGACGAATCGGACTACGCCCTGAAGCGGATCCAGTATGTCTGGGAGGATGGCGGTGCCTATGCCTTGCTGGGGCCGTCGGGTTGCGGCAAAACCACCTTGCTGAACATCATTTCCGGCCTGCTGATCCCTACCCGCGGGAAGGTGCTTTACGACGGAATCGATGTCACGGGGTTGCCCCCGGAAAAACGCAACATCGCCCAGGTCTTCCAGTTTCCCGTGCTTTACGACACCATGTCGGTTTTCAACAATCTGGCGTTTCCACTACGCAATCGGGGTGTTGAGAGCGGCGAAGTCGACCGTCGCGTCCGCGAGGTGGCCGACATTCTCGACCTGACTCCATATCTGAACAAGCGGGCCGAAGGGTTGGCCGCCGATGCCAAGCAGAAAATATCCCTGGGCAGAGGGCTGGTGCGAAGCGACGTGGCGGCCATCTTGTTTGATGAACCGTTGACCGTAATCGACCCCCATCTGAAATGGAACCTGAGGCGCAAACTCAAAGATATCCACGAACAGTTGAAACTGACCTTTATCTACGTGACCCATGACCAGGTGGAAGCCCTGACATTTGCCGACAAAGTGGTGGTGATGTACGAGGGCGAAATCGTCCAAATCGGTTCGCCCCAGGACCTTTTTGATAATCCCGAGCACACCTTCGTGGGCTACTTCATCGGTAGCCCCGGTATGAACTTTCTGGACTGCACCCTGGAAGGAAATGTGGCGCGATGCAATGGCGCCCGCATCCCTCTGGACGACGGTGTGGCGGCAAAGGGGCGCAACGCCCAGGGCAAAATCGAATTGGGGATACGGCCCATTCACCTTCAGGTGTCGTCCGTGGCGGTCGACGGGGGCGTGCCCGCCAACGTCAAAATGGTTGAAGACCAGGGCAGCTACAGGCTTGTGAATCTTACCCTGGATGGTAAGACGTTGCGGGCCCGGGTGCCGGAAAGCGAACCCATTCCCGAGGACCAGGCGTGGCTCGTTTTTCCTCTGGAGTGGACCCGGCTGTTTGCCGACGGGCGGCTGATCAAGTAGAAGGAGCGGCGATATGGAAAAATGGCCAAACAATAAAGCCTGGTTTCTGGTATTGCCGGCATTTATCATTGTCGCCTTCAGCGGCATTATTCCCCTGATGACGGTCGTCAACTATTCGATCCAGGACATTTTCGGGCCGGGAGAGGCCGTCTTTGTCGGAACCGAATGGTTCAAGGAGATGCTGGGCAACCACCGGCTGCATGATGCCCTTTGGCGTCAATTCATGTTTTCCGGGCTCGTTCGGCTGATTGAAATCCCCCTCGGCATACTGATTGCGCTGGCCATGCCCAAACGCGGCTGGGGGGTCTCCGCCTCACTGGTGATCATGGCGCTGCCGCTGGTCATTCCCTGGAACGTGATCGGTACCATCTGGATCATCTTCACCCGGCCGGATATCGGTCTATTCGGGGTGGGAATCAACAGCCTGGATTTACTCGAAGTGCCCTTTGATCACACGGCGAAACCGATTTATGCATGGATTACGCTGCTGGCCATGGAGGTCTGGCACTGGACGCCCCTGGTGGCACTCCTGGCCTACGCCGGGTTGCGGGCCATCCCCGAAGCTTACTTCCAGGCGGCAAAAATCGACGGCGCCTCGGCGTGGGCCACATTCCTTTACATTCAGCTGCCCAAAATGCGCGGTGTGTTAACCATTGCCGTGCTGCTGCGCTGGATGGACAGCTTTCTCATCTATGCGGAGCCCTTTGCCCTTACCGGCGGCGGTCCCGGCAACACGACCACCTTCCTGTCCATCTACCTGGTGAAGCTGGCCACCATGCAATTCGACCTGGGGCCGGCGGCGGCCTTTTCGCTGATCTACTTTCTCATTGTCCTGCTCTTCAGTTTTGCATTCTACCAGGCCCTTCTGAACGTGGGAAGAGGAGAGAAGGCATGAAAATCCAGAAACGAACCATCGCGCTGTGCGTCTATTTTGGAGTTCTCATCCTTCCGATTTACTGGATGCTCAACATGTCCCTGAGGACCAATGCCGATATCCTCGGCTACTTTGCCCTCTACCCGAAGGACCCGACCTTTGCCAATTACATCAAGATATTTACGGACCCGACATGGTACACGGCTTACATCAATGCCATGATTTATGTCGGCATGAACACCGTGATGTCATTGGCCTTTGCACTGCCCGCGGCCTATGCCTTTTCGCGGTATAAATTCATCGGGGACGGGCAAATGTTTTTCTGGCTGTTGACCAACCGCATGGCGCCCCCGGCAGTTTTTCTTCTGCCCTATCTTCAACTGTACTCCACCATCAACCTGATGGACACCCACATGGCCGTGGCCCTGGCGCATTGCCTGTTCAATGTACCCCTGGCTATCTGGATTCTGGAAGGTTTTATGTCCGGGATTCCAAAGGAAATCGACGAAACTGCGTTTATCGACAGCTACAGCTTTCCGCGCTTTTTTATCACCATTTTTATTCCGCTGATTCGTGCCGGGGTCGGCGTGACCGCATTCTTCTGTTTTATGTTCAGTTGGGTCGAACTGCTCTTTGCCCGGACACTGACGATTACCGAGGCAAAACCGATTGTCGCCACCATGACCCGCACGATCAGTGCAACGGGCCTGGACTGGGGTCTTCTGGCCGCAGCCGGCGTGTTGACGATTGTCCCGGGAGGGCTGGTGATCTGGTTTGTACGGAACCACCTGGCCAAGGGTTTTGCCCTGGGCCGCGTGTAAGAGGGGACAACCATGAGTCTCGAATGGATGTATTGGACCGGGACGACGGCAATTTTCTTTACGACGATTTTCCTGATGCTTGTCGGTATGCTGATCTGGGAATTGGTGTCCCCCACCGTCGAGCGAAGGGGGTTTTTTCTGATTCCCACCACACGTGGCACGCGTTTCTTTTTGGGATTACTGGGAAGCGCCTATATCCACCTCGCCTGGTTGGGACTGACCGATTTGCCCCTGTGGTACGCCACGGGTATCTCCGTTGTCTGGGTGGTCATAGCCATCCGTTGGGGATAAACAGACCGGCACCATAAGGGCATCCTGGGGAGGCTCCCCGGGGTCAACGCCTTGATGCCGGCAGGCACAACAATGCTCATTGGCTTTATCGCACACGCCGCCCTCTGCGGTCAGTCGGTAAGGCTTTCAGCTACAACCACCTCTACAGAAACCTCTACAGAAAGGAGAAGGCGATGCGCAACTTGACCAACAGAAGGTTCTGGTTCCGATCGATTCCCGTATGGATCGTTGCCTTGGCTTTCATTTTCGCTGGTAGCCCGGCCTGGGCAATGAGCCATGGGAAATACACGGAAGCGGCCAAGAAATGGGTGAACGAAGAGTTTCAACCATCCACTCTGACCAAACGAGAGCAGATGAAGGAGATGGAATGGTTCATCAAGGCCTCCAAACCCTTCAGGGGCATGAACATCAAGGTTGTGTCCGAGACCATCCCGACCCACGAGTACGAGGCCAAGGTGTTGGGCAAGGCTTTTGAGGAGATCACCGGCATCAAGGTCTCCTTCGACCTGATCCAGGAAGGCGATGTGATCGAAAAGCTGCAATCCCAGTGGGCATCGGGACAGAACCTTTACGACGCCTACATCAACGATTCCGATCTCATCGGCACCCACGTGCGCTATGGCCACGTCGTCAACCTGACCGACTGGATGAAGGGTGAAGGCAAGAAGGTCACCTTGCCCTCTCTGGACGTGGACGACTTTATGGGAAAATCTTTTACCACCGGTCCGGACGGAAAACTCTATCAGCTTCCCGATCAGCAGTTCGCCAATCTCTACTGGTTCCGCTACGACTGGTTCAACCGGGTCGATTTCAAAAAGAAGTTCAAAGAGATCTATGGCTACGAGCTGGGCGTGCCGGTCAACTGGTCGGCCTACGAGGACATCGCCGAATTTTTCTCCGAGCATGTCGGGGAAATTGACGGCAAAGCCATCTACGGTCACAATGACTACGGCAAGAAGGCCCCGGATCTGGGCTGGCGATTTACCGACGCCTGGCTCTCCATGGCAGGTGCCGGCGACAAGGGGATTCCCAACGGCAAACCGGTGGACGAATGGGGCATCCGCGTCGAGGGCTGCCGCCCGGTGGGCGCGAGCGTGGAACGCGGTGGCGCCGCCAACGGCCCGGCCGCCAAGTATTCGCTTCGCAAGTACATGGAGTGGCTGCGAAAATACGCGCCACCGGGTGCCCTGGGGATGGATTTTTACACGTACTTGCCGGTTTTGGCCAAAGGCCACGTGGCCCAGCAGATCTTCTGGTACACGGCATTCACCTCGGATATGGTCAAACCGGGCCCGACCGTCAACGCGGACGGCACACCCAAATGGCGAATGGCGCCATCACCCCACGGCCCATACTGGGAAGAGGGGATGAAGCTGGGCTATCAGGACTGCGGGTCCTGGACCTTGATGAAAAGCACGCCGCTGGAGCGCCGCAAGGCCGCCTGGCTGTTTGCCCAGTTCTGCGTGGCCAAAACTACTTCTTTGAAGAAGACCCATGTGGGCCTGACGCCCATCCGCGACAGCGATATCCGGCATAGGTCCTTCACCGACCGCGCTCCGAAACTCGGCGGGCTGGTGGAATTCTACCGAAGCCCCGCCCGCGTTGCCTGGACACCCACCGGGACCAACGTCCCCGACTATCCGAAGCTGGCCCAGTTGTGGTGGCAAAATGTCGGTGAGGCGGTTTCCGGCGAAGTGACCGTCAGCCGGGCCATGGACAATCTCGCCAAAGAGCAGGATCGGGTGTTGCAGCGTATTCAGCGCGCCAACGTGCAGGGCGAGTGCGGCCCCAAGCTGAATCCCAAAAGAGACCCCTCCTACTGGCTCAACAGGCCGGGTTCTCCCAAAGCGAAGGTCAACGAAAAACCCAGAGGTGAGACGGTCGACTACGATCAGCTCATCCAGGCCTGGCGGCAAGGCCGCGTGAAGTAATCCGATAGACTAAAGAAATTGCTCGACCTGAAGGGGTCATCGCCCGAGTGGTGGTGCCCCCTTTTTTTTCGGCCTCGGCGTCGCTATCGGTATCGGAATCGAAACAAGAGGACTATGTTTTAGGTCGATACCGATTCCGGGTGGTGTTTTCCCTGATTGCTCCCGAAGATCTGCCAGCCGACACAACATATCTTGCTTACTGCAGTTTTAAAAAGCGACCACGATATCTTCATACCCCTTTCGCCATTTCGGGGGAAAAACTACCTGCCCCGGGCGGAGATAACCCACAGCGAGCAGCATCGGTATCCAGTAGTTGTCCGGAATGTTGAATTCCTTTCGCACACCCTCATGGTCGAACCCGTCCATGGGATGGGTTTCCAGACCCAGGCTGGTTGCCGCGTACATCAGGCCCATGCCGAAAAATCCTGCGTTCTTGGCGGCAAAGGCAAGGTCTGCTTCCGAGCCCCAATTGTAGAGCGTTTTTGCCGCGTTGAGAAACCAGTCTCTCTGGTCGTCTGTCATCATTCCGGCGTCAAGCATTTCCTGCCAGTTACGCTCCACCGTGGGATGCCCCTCCTTCCAGCCGTCCCGGTCCGCCAGCACGATGAACACGACCGGTGCTTCGGTAACCTTGGGCTGATCCCAGGCCAGAGACCGGAGACGCGCCTTGTCGGCAGCGTCTCGAAGAACCACCACGTTCCACGGTTGGAGATTGAAACTCGACGGTGCTTTCGCGGCCAGTTCGATCATCTGCTGTAAAACGTCATCCGGAACATCCCTGTCTACATCAAAAACGTTTATGGCGCGCCGTTTTTCGACAACATCAGCGTAATTCATGATTCCCCTCCCCGTGTGTATGTTGTTTACATTCGTTGCATCTGGCCTGTGATATGCTTCTTCGTAGTGTTCCGGTATTCTTCCAACAAGAATTACTTCTATTTACCGGACCTTTCAAATCGTGCCCGGGGTGATTGCCTCCGCCTGAATCGTTTGCCGGCCCCGGGCCATCCAACCGGAGGCGATCGTTATATCTTCTCTCGTCAATTCGTGCCCGGCATCCATGGTCACAACCTCAACCTCTGCCCCGGCCTCTGTCAGAGCCTCGATGAGCCGGTCCGTACCCTTGGCCGGGATGACCGTGTCGTACTTCCCTCGTAGGACAAGGATATGTTTGCCATCGAGAACGGGTATATCGACGTCCTGAAGGGGCATCATAGGCCGAAACAGGATGGCTCTGGAGAAGATCTCCGGTCGAAGCAAGATGACAGCGGCAGCGATATTGGCGCCATTGGAGTACCCCAGCGCTACAAGATGTTCCGATCGCCGGCGATAACGGTACGCCGCGCCAATCAAAAAATCCGCCAGTTCCCGAGCCCGGAACACAACATCCTCCTCGTCGAATACCCCGTCGGCCAATCGTTTAAAAAAACGGGGCATCCCGTTTTCAGGGACTTTGCCTCGGGGGCTGAGGATCGGGGCTGTTGCGGTGATCTCCCGGGCAATGTCACAAGATCTTGCTCATCGCCGCCGGTGCCGTGCAGGGTCACCAACGTTTCATCATTCTCCTCGCGGGAGTCCGACGGCACGTAGATGTGCCGGAATTCGGGAACCCGCAGAGGCGGCAGCTGATTCTGGATGGCCCTCCGCATCGACTCATATTGCTCCGGTAGCTGCAAACGCTCACCCAGACGGCGCATGTCTTCGTCTATCGCAAAACCCGGTGGATCCGTGGCAATCTCAAACAGGACACCACCTGGTTCGTGAAAATAGATGGATCGAAAGTATTTTCTATCACGAACCTCGGTGACCGGTACGCCGCTTTGTCTGAGGGTTTTCTGCCATATCGCCTGGGCCTCCGAATTTTCGGTGCGAAACGCAATGTGATGCACGGTGCCGCCCCCCTGTTGCGCCGGTGGGGCGTCCGGATCCGCGACCACATCCAGAAGGTGCCCAGGTGCGCTATTATCGCACATCGTGAAGCGAACGCGGCTGTTTTCACGGCCAACCGAAGACATCCCCATGACTTCGGTGAGCAGCAGCCGAGTGTTGTCGATATTCTGTAGAACGATGGTCGCGGAGTGAAAACCGGCAATGGCGTGCTCGCCGGGAATGGGCCTGTCCTGCCATACTGCGGTCGCCGGCGTTTCGGCGGTGCCGATAAGTTCCAGGGCCAGGCCGTGGGGATCTGTAAATGTGATCACCGGTTCGCCGAACCGGGTCTCCTTGCCGGCGGGGATATCCAGGCGCTGCAAGCGTTTGAGCCAGAAGTCCACAGAGTATTCCGGAATGGCAAAGGCAATGGCAGTGACCATACCCGAACCGGATCGTCCCGTAGGCAGCCCTTCCCAAGGGAAAAAGGTGAGGATTGTGCCCGGCGCTCCGGCACCGTCGCCATAGTAGAGATGATACGTGTAGGGATCGTCAAAATTAACAGTCTGTTTTACCAGACGCAGCCCCAGCGCCTCCTCATAAAAGAACAGGTTTTCCATGGCCGAGGAAGTGATGGCCGTGATGTGATGAATTCCATTGATCGCAGCACTATGCTGTCTTGAGTTCATGAGTTAACCTCCCCGATCGTCTTGATGTCAAGATAATTGCTTAAAAAAAATCAGGATGCCGTGTTTGCCATGATCTCGGCATGATAACCGAGTTTTTTCAGCAGCCTTACCAGTTCGCTACGCTCCTCTTCGGTTAGAATCTCGGCAACCGACTCGAGCCTGTTTCGATGATTTTCAAACGCATCCCGAATGACATGTCGGCCGGTTTTCGTCAGGTGCACGAAAAAACAGCGACCATCGGCAGGATCCTGTATCCTCTCTACCAGTCCGCTGTTTTGCAGGCGATTGACAGCGGTTGTCATGGAGCCGCTGGTCAGAAGGACCTTTTCACCGATGCGGTTGATGGTCATCGGTCCCTTATGGAGGAGTACCTCCATGATGGCGAAATCGCTTAAGTTCAGGCCGGTTTGAGCGATGCTTCCACGGTCCAGTTTTTCCACGGCTTTGGCGGACTTCCATAACACCAGGCGGATGTGAGATCCCGTTTCCATAGGCGACATGCTAGGCACTGAAATCTTGATGTCAAGATAAATCCGGGGATGGCCCGGTCACACACGAATGGGGGCGCACTCCGAAAACCATTTTGACAACGTGACCGGTTCGATATATGTTTGGGTAATTCATCAAACTCGAAACAAAAAGATCATATTTTGGAAGCGTCTGGTTTTCTAGCCGCGTTGGACCTCTTCCAAAGTACTGGTACTTAGACATCAGGGAGGCAGCAGCTTATGGCAGAAGGTCGAATCAAGTGGTACAGTGAGCATAAAGGTTACGGATTCATCTCCACTGAAAGCGATGGCGATGTGTTCGTGCACCAGTCGTCTGTCAAGGATTTCGGTTTCTTCGGCCTGGAAAAAGACATCCTTGTCACCTTTGAAATCAGACAGACCCCCAAAGGCAAACAGGCCGTTAACGTCAAGCCTCTCAAGTCTTCCTGATCTGATTGAAAGGTCAGATTCGAGATCCCCTTCGTTATAAAATCTATCATCGAACCGGACCCGCAACCAAGATTCAGCGGACGTCCCCGAAATAGCCAAAGGAGACCACCATGACTCAGGCAAAATCTGGCGATAATGTGAAGGTTCACTACACCGGCAAGCTGCAGGAAGGTGACGTATTCGATTCCTCGGATGGAAGGGAGCCGCTTGAGTTCCGGATTGGTGACGGAAAGGTTATTGCGGGGTTCGAACAGGGTGTTGTCGGAATGGAAGTCGGAGATAAAAAACAGATCTCCATCCCGCCGGAACAGGGCTATGGGGTGCGAAACGAGGAAATTGTAGCAGTTATTGAAAGGGAGCTTCTGCCCAAGGATATCGACACTTCGGTCGGTCAGCAGCTTCAGGTCAAACAGCAGGATGGGACGGTTCTGCAACTGATGGTGACTGCAGAAACGGAGGAAAACGTTACTCTGGACGCCAATCATCCCCTCGCCGGAAAAACCCTCCTGTTTGATGTGGAGTTGGTCGAAATCGCCTAAACCGAATACGCTGCAATATATCCGTAACACCGATACCCCTAATTCACGATAAACGGGTGGCCCTTGGCCACCTGTTACATTTACGACAGAGCTATTTCTCCGGCTCCTGTCGCCGACAATCAAAACTCAATCAGTACGGGTCCGCGCGGCTCGCTCCCGGTCCAGAATTGCCAGCTGGTTAAAAAATGGCGCAGCAGAACCGGGAACGGATCCCCGACACATACCGACGGGGGTATTCGCAAAGCAAGTGATCCGGTCGAGAAGGGCCTTTTTGACGGAATATTGCAAATTACTCTTGCGTCGCCATGCACAGAGGAATAGAGAAATGAACGGATGATTCGACGATCTGATCTGTCGGAAACAGGAACAGAGCCGGCAACCATAAACCCTGCGAAAGGAGAAGAATATGGCTCAAGAATCCAAAGAGGAGCGACGGAAAAACGTCATCGAGGTACTCAACAAGGCCCGATCCATGGAGCTCCAGGCGATTACCCAGTACATGAATCAGCACTACAATCTGGATGACATGGATTACGGTGAGCTGGCCGCCAAAATGAAGCTGATTGCCATCGACGAAATGCGGCACGCGGAAATGTTTGCCGAACGCGTTAAGGAACTCGGCGGCGAACCGACCACCGGCTATGAGGGCACCATTGAAAAAGGCCAGCAGGTTGCGGCGATTTTTCCGTTTGACGCAGAGCTCGAAGACGACACCGTCGACGTGTACAACCAGTTTCTTTTAGTCTGCCGGGACAATGGCGACAGTATCAGCATGAAGATTTTTGAGGACATCATCGACGAGGAACAGATCCACTACAACTACTTTGACAACGTCAACAGCCATATCGAAAAACTTGGCGACACCTACCTGGCCAAGATTGCCGGAACACCATCTTCCACCGGCATCGGCCCAAGCGGGTTTGCAGTGAGCGGGGGCGGTGAGTAGGACAGTTTAGGATCAACATTTAGCGTAATTTTCGGGAAAGGGGGCGACCTCCGATTGCGGGCGCCCCCTCCGTGTTTTGTGCGGACCTCAGCCTTAATGCGCCGACCCTCTTTGCAACGATTTGGAACGGTCCAATTAAACCCCTCATTATAATGTCCGTTCCTTCTTGACAATAGAATCAAGAAAGCTTTATATGGGCATATGCCCACAATATTTGTTCTGTTTACCGCTTAACGTCGTGACGGGAACAAGTATTTACTGGTACAAAATGTTTGTGAGGAGCTTGATCATTATGTTTGCGATGCCGACAGCTGACATAAAAATGGTAGTGGATGCCTAATCCATAGACCGAACCAAAAGCGATCCAACCATGAAGGAGGTGACATTGGGAGAAGAAATAAAGGCAGGATGTGCCCGGCCGACAGGAGGTCCGGTCGGGGAGAGTGTCGAAAAATCCGAAGAAAAGAAAACGCCCATCGCAAAGGAGGTGTCGCAAATGATTCAGGTCGGTAGAAAAGCGCCGGACTTTGTCGCCCCGGCATACCAGCAGGGTAAGTTTGTATCTGTTAAACTTTCAGAATATTTGGGCAAATGGGTTCTGCTCTGCTTCTATCCCGGTGATTTTACCTTTGTCTGAGCAACCGAAATTTCGGCAGTTGCTGAAAAATACGGCGAGTTCCAAAAGCTGGGTGTCGAGATTCTTTCGATGAGCATCGACAGTGTTTTCGTGCACAAAATGTGGGACGACAAGGAGCTTTCAAAAATGGTGGAGGGCGGTGTGCCGTTTCCGATGCTGTCGGATGCCGGTGGAAAGGTCGGCAAGGTTTTCGGTGTGTTCGACGACGATGCCGGTGTTGAAAACCGGGGCAGATTCATTATCGATCCGGAGGGCGTGGTCCAGGGCTTCGAGGTGCTGACACCGCCGGTGGGCCGGAACGTGCAGGAAACCTTCCGGCAGGTACAGGCGTTTCAGCTCGTTCGTGAGAGCAAAGGCGCGGAAGCAACCCCGTCAGGTTGGAAGCCCGGGAAAGTGACCCTGAAACCGGGGCCGGATCTGGTTGGAAAAGTGTGGGAGGTCTGGAAAACGGAAATGGCATTCGATTAATCAAAAGATAAGTGCAACATGTCGCAGAAGGGGGGTGTTCGTCCGAATGAGCGCCCCTTTACTTTTGGGATCTGCAGGCCTCGACCTTGACGCTCCATATTCGGCCAGAAGGAACCGTCCGCTTTTTCCAACCCCGCTATGTGTTGATCAACTCTTCCCAGCGCAATTTTTCTCCATTTTTCTTTCTTGACAATAAAATCAAGAAGGATTAATATGAGCATATGCTCATAAATTGTGTTCCACTCATTTCCGTTAACGCTGCGGCTGGACGCGATCTTATTCACGCAAGGCGATTTGGAGGAGGTAGGTAATGAAGTTTGCGATACCCATGGCCGAAGGAAAATTGACCGCCCATTTCGGGCATTGCCGGGAATTTGCCCTCATCGATGTGGACGGCAAGCAGATCATCGGAAAGGAAATGTTGGTCCCCCCGCCCCATGAACCCGGCGTATTACCCGGCTGGCTCCACGAACTGGGTGCCGATGTGATCATTGCCGGCGGAATGGGACAGCGCGCCATCGGACTGTTCCAGGAAAACAACATTAAAGTGATTGTGGGGGCACCGGCTCTCGAACCAGAGGTCCTTGTGACCGACTTTCTCAATGGGACCCTGGCAAGCGGGGCCAACGTGTGTGATCACTAGCCCAACCAAGGAAGGAGAAGGGAAATGAAAGTTGCTTTTTCATCATCCGGAAACGATCTGGAAGCACAGCTGGACCCCCGTTTTGGGAGGTGCGCCAGTTTTCTGATCGTCGACATGGACACGATGAAGGTCGACGTATTGAACAACGACAATGCGGCCATGGGCGGCGGTGCCGGTATTCAAACCGCCCAATTTCTTGCTTCAAAGGGGGTCACCGCCGTGATTACCGGCCGATGCGGCCCCAATGCCGTACAAACGTTGAATGCCGCCGGTATAGAAATCCATACCGGGCAAGCCGGCACTATCAAAGACTTAATCGACCGGTTTCGTGGTGGGCAAATGACCCCGACGACCGAGCCTAACGCGGGCCTCCATGCCGGTACCGGCGGCCGCGGGATGGGGGGTGGTCGTGGGATGGGGGGTGGTCGTGGGATGGGGGGCGGTCGCGGGATGGGTGGCGGTCGCGGGATGGGTGGCGGTCGCGGGATGGGTGGCCGCAGATGATTGTCAGTATTGCCAGCGGAAAAGGGGGCACCGGGAAAACCACCGTTGCGGTCAATCTGGCCATGTCATTGAACACAGAAGTGCAGCTGTTGGATTGTGATGTGGAAGAGCCCAATGCTCACCTCTTTCTGCACCCGGTCATCGATCACAGTGAATGGGTCACGGTTCCGGTGCCGGTAATCGACACGGAACGATGCTCCTTGTGCGGGGAATGCAGCGACCTCTGCCAGTTCAAGGCCATTGCCGTGATACCGGATGTGTCTATCCTGACATTTCCGGAGCTGTGCCACGGTTGCGGCGGTTGCCGGGCGGTATGCCCGGAAAACGCCATTTCCGATGGGGTGCGGGAGGTGGGTGTCCTTGAATCCGGATATTTTGGCCGGGTGTCGTTTATTCACGGACGATTGCGCATCGGGGAAGCCATGGCGCCGCCGCTGATCCAAGAGGTCCGCAGAAAGGCTGATCCCAACATACTGACCATTATCGATGCCCCACCGGGCACCTCATGTCCGGTTATCGGTGCCATCCGGGGTACGGATGTGGTTGTTTTGGTAACCGAACCCACCCCCTTCGGGCTCCATGATCTCAAGCTGGCCCATGCGGCGGTTAGGTTCCTCGGGATACCGGCCGGTTTGATTGTCAATCGCGCCGGCATCGGCGACGACAAGGTCCTTGATTACGCCGAAGCAGAGGGCTTACCGGTGCTCATGGAAATTCCATTCGACCGCCGTATTGCCGAGGCTTACGCAAGGGGGCAATTACTTGTCGAGGCGCTGCCGGAATACAAGGAACGATTCCGGCAGCTCTATCGAGATGTCATCGGCGTGGTTGCCGACTATCGAACCGGGGTTTTCTTCGAAACAGACAGGAACAGATGGCATGAACGAGCTTTTAGTGATCAGCGGTAAGGGAGGCACCGGTAAAACCAGCCTGGCGGCGGCATTTGCCGCCCTCAGCGATAACAAGGTAATTTGCGACGCGGACGTGGATGCGGCAGATCTCCATCTCGTCATGGCCCCCACCGTGAAGGAACAGCATGATTTCCAGGCCGGTTACACCGCTGTTATTAAAGCGGACAAGTGCACCGGTTGCGGGATCTGCCGCGATCTTTGCCGGTTTGACGCGATATCCAATAACTATGTGGTCGACCCGACCGCCTGTGAGGGATGCAGCGTCTGCGTTCACTTTTGTCCTGAGAATGCCGTGGATTTTGTACGGAACACATGCGGCCAGTGGTACGTGTCCGATACGCGGTTTGGGCCCATGGTGCACGCCCGACTGGGTATTGCCGAAGAGAACTCCGGAAAACTGGTGACCCTTGTGCGACAGGAGGCAAAAGCCCTGGCCGAGGGCCAGGGGCGATCTTTTGTACTCACGGACGGTCCACCCGGCGTCGGATGCCCGGTTATCGCTGCTATTGGAGGGGTAGATGGTGTCTTGCTGGTGACCGAGCCGACGGTTTCCAGCATACACGACATGCAGCGGGTCGTGGAACTGGCCGCTCATTTTCAGGTACCGGTCATGGTTTGCGTCAACAAGTGGGATCTGAATCCGGACATGACCTCGAAAATTGAGAGGTTCGCCCGTGAGCAAGGCCTGTCCCTCGCAGGAAATATTCCGTTTGATCCGATTTTTACAACATCCATGGTCAACGGGCAGACGATTTTCGAGGGCAACGGTCGCAGCGATGCCGGCGATGCCGTCACTGCCGTATGGGAAAACGTCATTGCGAAGCTCGAACTGGAGGTCGTTTGATAAAAAAATGGGGTCAGGTCTTGCATTATACTATTTTTAATCCGGGTCACCGTATTTACCGCAATGTGGACTAACACAAACAACTCGACTCCAAGTCGATAGCCGACAAGAGGCGATACATGGTGACGGCCTTGTTGGATGAAATGCTATCATGAAAAACGTGACCCCATTTATATTCAAACTGCAAAAGGAGGTGCACATGGAAAAGGTTGCGGTGGTTGGATGCGGTGCGTATATGGACAGCGGATATGGGTGCCCCGGCGAGTGGCGCTGTCTCAAGGCGGCATCGCTGGGCGAGGGGAATTATGAAACGCCTTCCCAGGTGGTGTCTTTTGTCAAGTGCGAGTGCCCGGGTCGGGCCCTTGTTCCGACGGTTGGCATGGCCGTCAAACTATCCGAGATCAAACCGGAGAAGATTTATCTCAGCACCTGCCTGGCAAACGCCAAACCCGGCTGCCCCTATTCCAGTGCGGAGGAGATGGCCGGGATCCTCGAGAATAAATTCGGTGTTCCTGTGGTGATGGGGACCCATGATTATCACTAACCCGAAAATTGCATTCTTGCTCAAGTGGCCCGTATTTACAGCAACACATCGATTTTATTCCCAGCGCACCTTGCGAAATATCTGTTCTGGTCTGATGGCGGTTTTATGCCTGGCGGCAAATTCAATCATTTCCGACAGAACCTCACCGGTCAGAAACTGTGGTTTGAGGCCCAGGTCCAGCAAACCGGTATGGGCAGGATTGTAGTAGTGGTCTTCGGCTTCTTTGCGCGGATTTTCAACTGAGGATATTTTAGCTTTGTATCCCATTGCACGTGCCACTGACTGAACCTTTTGAGCCAGTTGATTGACGCTGAAGGTTTCAGTAAATTGATTCAAAATTCTCAGTTCACCGTTGGCCGGCGGGTTTACAAGGGCGAGTCGCACACAGTTCAGGGTGTCTATTATATTGAGATATCCCCGGGTCTGGCCGCCTTTGCCGTAAACCGTCATGGGGTAGTCGGCCACGGCCTGGATAACGAACCGGTTGAGAACGGTGCCGAACAGCTCGTCATAGTTTAAAAACGGGCACAGGGCTTCATCGATTCGATTCTCTTGGGTGAAGATACCGTAAACGGGTCCCTGCATGAGATCGGTGACGCGAAGCTCCCAGACCCTCACATAGAACCACAATAGGTCCGTGTCCATGATTTTGGTGGTGTGGTACAGGCTGCCGGCTTGGCGCGGGTATAAAAATTTTTGACGCCGCCCCTTGTGTTCGACCTCCAGCCAACCCTCTTCAATGTCAATGGCCGGGGTTCCGTATTCTCCCATGGTGCCGAGTTTGACGATATGGATCGCAGGGTTGAATTGCTTTACGGCAAAAATGACATTGGCCGTCACGTCAAGGTTGTTGCGCAACGTCAGGGTGGCCGAACGACGGTTCAACATGGAATAGGGTGCGGCCGGCTGTTCGGCAAAATGGACAATTGATTCGGGTTCGAATTGCCGGAACACCGCTTCAATAGTTTCCCATTGCCTGAGATCACCGATAAATACGGGAATAGGATACCCTGCAACAGATTCCCACAAGGCGGCGCGTTGATGTAAATTGGGAACTTCGACCAACGGTTCGACATTTTCCTCCCGGCACAGGGATCTGCGCAAATAGTTGTCGACAACGGCAACCTGATGGCCTTGAGCGGACAAATGCATCGCTGTCGGCCAGCCTAAATATCCATCACCGCCTAAGATTAAAATCTTCATCAGGATTATTGCAGCAGTTTGTGAGTATGAAGAAATTCTGCCAATTCGTCCGGGGACAGCGGGCTGTGATTGGCTGAATTATACGGTTTGATAACCGTCTTGTTGACGACATTGGAATATTGGTAATCAACATGTCGATATATGCCTCCCCAGGCAGGCATTAACACAAAATATTTCTTCAATTCCCATGCCCTTCTGATCTCTTCCTCATTCATCAGCTCTTCATACATTTTTTCACCAGGCTTATTCCCGATGTGGATAATTTCGATATCTTCGGGTGACAGGCCGTAGCCGGGAGCCAATTCATGGATCATGACCTCGGCCAGATCTTTAATGCGAATGGCCGGCATTTTAGTGATAAACACCTCACCGCCAAGGGCTTCGCCGGCTGATTCAATGACCAGTTGAATGGCCTCTTTAAGACTCATGATAAAACGGGTCATGGCCGGATCCGTCAGCGTTACCGGTCCTCCCCCTCGAATTTGCTCTTGAAAAATCGGGATGACCGAGCCCCGGGAGCCCAGAACATTGCCGAACCGGGTCGAAGTAAAGATCGGGCCCCCTTCCCGACTATTGCTGTTGGCTGCTGCCATGAGCCGTTCACCCATCAGCTTGCTGGCACCCATAACATTGGTCGGGTTGACGGCCTTGTCGGAACTGGTAAAGAGGACACGCTGCACATGGTTCTCAATGGCACCGTTGATGATGTTCTGAATCCCCAAAATATTCGTTTGCACGGCTTCAAAAGGGGAGCGCTCGCACAGAATCACATGCTTGAAGGCCGCTGTGTGAAATACGATGTCCATGTGCTTCATTTTGCGCGAAATCTTATCCCGGTCACGGACATCGGCCAGAAAAAAACTGACGTTGTCGAAATCGGCAAAGCAGTCTTCTAAGAAAAAAAGTTCGCTTTCGTTGTTGTCAATTCCGATCAGTTCGCAGACCAGAAAATTATCCAGCAGCTGACGAACCAGCTCGCTGCCGACGGTGCCGCAGGCACCGGTTACCAGAACGCGTTTATCTTTAAAAAAAGATTTCATGATCTTCTATCGGTTTCAGGTCGCCTGCCTCGCAAGCAGCCGATATGGCGCGCCGGATCACCTCCGTCGGTTGGCCTCTCATTCACGGTGGTCCTTTATCATTACACTCTGGTGTGGCGCATGCCGGGTTCAGGATGTCGTGTGACGACAATTGTCACCGGTTTATAGGTCGCTTTAACCGGAAAATCAATTGATTGTTGACAGGCGCTCCCGGGCGCGGGCATTGTCCGGGTCAAGGTCCAGGGCGCGTTCGAACTCCGCTTTCGCGCGGGGGGTATCTCCCCGGCGCAGGTAGAATTCTCCAAGAATTACGTAGGATTCCGGATTGTCCGGATGATCTCCGGTATGGCGGCGGAGCGCGGCTGCCATGTCCCAGCGGGGGCCGGCCGCCCGGCCGAGATAAAACAGGTTGTCCCAGGCATCGGCAAACTCCGGACGGCTGCGGATCGCGGCCAGAAAGGCATCCCCATTGTATGCTAGCGCTATGCCCATGTTGTTGAGCGCTTCGGCATGAGCCGGGTCTTGATTCAGCACCTGTTGCAGGTGATACATAGCACCGTCGATATCCCCGCGTCGGGTTAGAATGCCGCCCATGTTGGTGTTGGCTTCCACATGGTCGGGATCGAGGTCGAGCAGGCGCCTCAACTGGTTTTCCAATTGCTGAACGTCCCCTTTTTTTAGCGTCACGGCCAGCAGCAGTTCGTTGGCACGAATGTCTTCCGGCACTTGCCGTAGCGCCTGTTTAAGCTGCATCATTGCCGTGTCGTAATTCCCTTTGGCGATCATCGCTTCGGCCAGCCCGATGCGGGCTTCCGGGTTGTCCGGATCGATCGCCAGAGCATTTCGAAGCAGTTCCGACGCCGCATCGAACTCTTTTTTGAAGAGCAGAACTCCGGCCAATCCGGAAAGGGCGTGTGTGGATCGGCGATCCAGCTCAAGGGCTTTTCGATAGGCTGCCTCGGCCGATTCAGGGTCATCCAAGAGCATCCATGCGGCGCCGAGATTCACGTAGGTAGCTTTGTAGCCCGGATTCAATTTCAAGGCCTGCGACAGCAGGCTGATGCTCTCCTCCGCCCTTCCCTGGTTGATCAGCAGCACGGCGTAATTGTTGATGACGTCGAGAGATCCCGGTGCCAGGCCTATGGCTTTCTGATAGAGCCTCTCGGCCGATTCAATGTCGGCTTGCTCTGCCATGAGAAGCCCCAGGTTGTTGTAAGATTCGGTGAATGTCGGATCGAGTTCGATGGCTTTGCGGTAAAGATCTATCGCAGCCTTCACGTTTCCCCTTCCCGAATAGGCATCTCCGAGTTTGTGGTGTGGGCGCGCCTTTCCAGGCGATTTCGCGATCACATTACTCCAGAGCCTGATCGGATCGGCCCAGACGGAGTTCCGTTGCCAGGTCCAGACGGAAAATAAGGCCGAGATCACCAACAGGAGCAACACCGGAAGTGCCTTTGGAGCGGGTATACGGAATACGGCCCACACAACCATCGGTGCAAGTGCCATAAACGGTACGTAGGTCCGGTGTTCGAAGATAATGGCCAGCGGAATCACGGACGACTCGACAACCAGGGTGGCGAAAAACCAGAAGATGGCGAATGCCAACAGGCGGTGTCGCCGGGAGACGACGATCCCGATACCCATCAGTGCCGCGATGGCGACTATCGCCAGGAGGGTCGTCGGTGGGTCGAAAATCCCATGGGACAGCGGAAAATCGTAATCGAGATTCAGGCGAGACGGATGGGGCAGCACAAAGAGGCTCAAGTAGTGCATGACCACCCGGGGCTGGGTCAGCACGCGCTCCGCATACGTAAACCGACTTTCAGAGAAGTCCCGGAGGCTCCCGATGCGACCAACTGGATCCGAACCAAGTAGTATCGCCGTTGCCAGGGCGCAGACAACGGCGGCGACACCGATCCATTTGAGCTGCCGGCGAAGCCAGGTCCGGCTCAGGTCCTGGAAGAAGAACCATTCGTAGATAAACATCAGTACCGGCAACATGACGCTGTTTTCCTTACATCCGAGCGCCGCCAGCCAGCTTGCAAGGGAGCCGGAAAACCAGAGCCACGAACGGTATCCGTCTTGCGCCGTTCGGCCGTTGATGTAGCACCAGAGCGAGGCCAGCATAAACAGAGCGGCCATGCTGTTCATTCGTTGAACGATATAGGTCACCGACTGGGTGTGGACCGGGTGGACCGCCCATAGGAGTGACGAAAAAAAGGCCATCCACACGACCCGGTTCGGCGCTACCACGGCTGGCGCAAATTCCAGCGTGCGCCGAAGAATAAAAAAGAGTAAAAGTGCGACCGCCGCATGAATCGCAATATTGACCACATGATAACCTACGGGATCGTACCCGTGGATCACATAATTGACGATAAGGGAGGCCATAGCCACCGGTCGGGCGGCATTGGCCTTGAAACTTGCCGTCACGATTCGCGATAGAGACGCCTCCTGGACACGGATCTGCTCGTTGTTCGTTATATTCGTTAGATCGTCGAACACGAACGGCCCATTCAAGGAGTTCGCATACACGCCCACTGCGGCTATCAGCAGCAGCAGGACCAGAAAAAATATCTTCGTTTTTTCAGACGTCATGCTCACCATGGCGTTTCCAAATCCACAGGGTGCTCAACACACCCAGAAAAACGGTTGGCAGAGAGGTCACTGCACGAAAGCCGACAACAGCCGCAATGCTGATGCTTGCCGGAATCCCGGACATGGTGGACAATGCCAGAAGCGATGCATCGAGCGTCACGAGCCCGAGGGGAATCATGGACAGGACCCCGATAAAAATGGACACGGCCACGACCATCCAGGTAGTGCTAATCGTTACCGGGACACCTAATGCCCGGAGTAGAAACAGAAACTGGGCTACATTGATGCCGAACCGGAACAACAGGGAAAACACGATTGCCGACTGGCTGGTCCTGTCGTGGGCCAGTTTGCGCAACATGGTGCCACCGTAATTCGGAACGCCGAATCGATCAATGCTTTCGAAACCGATCCGGACGACCTGGAAGAAGGCACCCGACAGAATAATGAGGAGAACGGCCCACAACGGCCACCAGGCGGCCGGCAAAACGACATGACCTGCAACCCCGACCAGTGCAAAACAGGCTGTTGCATACAGGGTGAAGAGTCGGTCGGTGAGTACGTATATCATGCTCTGGCGGAGGGGCACATCCATCAGGCTCTTGAAAAGCGGGACGGAGAAAAGACCGCCCATTCCGGCCGGTGTGATGATTGCGGAAAAAAGAGAAACCGAATTGATGGCCAGGAGATCCGTGACTCGCATCTCTTGGCCCGGACGGAATAATACCGTCCTGGTGCGCAACGCCGTGACGAGATGGACGAGAAACGTCAGTCCGATGAGTATCGATAGAACGGCCCACGGGAGATCGACGAGTGCCGCAGCCACTTTGCCCCAATCCTGTTCGAGTAAAAACGCGCCGGTCACCACCGTAAATACGATGAGTATGGCTATCTGCACCCTGGAGCGGCCGGTCCTCGAAGTGGTTGCGGCGGTGCCCGGCGTGAGCTCTTTTTGCAGTTCATACAAGGACAAGAGGCGAAGCGCGAAATACACCACAACGACGGGAATTAATGCAATTGCCGCAAGTGAGCGGAGTGGTTTGGGTCGGGTGTCTGTGTCGAGCCGGAGGACCTTGAGCGGTATCCCGGCCAACAAGAGCGGCAGATGACCCAGGAATCGACGTTTGCCAAGAAATTTCCAGTTCACCAGCAGACGGTTGGTCGAAATGTGAACGAATTTGGCGACACGGTCCCCAATCGAACCGGAAAGCGATGCTTCCCGAAAATGATACACGACCGCTTTTCTGGAAACGATCAGCGCTCTGCCCGCTTTTCGCATGCGAAAGGACAGGTCCATGTCCTCCATGTAGCTGCCCAGCATCGGGTCAAAAAGGAATCCTCCGATCGATTCGAGTGCCGCCTTGTTCAGGCACATGCCGTTGCCGGACACGAAATCGACCGGAAGCGCATCGGCATGCATTTTGGGCTGCTCGTAGACGGCAAATCCGAGTCCGGATAGGCGATAGCGTCCGATAAAAGCCGGAGCAGGTGCGGCCGAATTCGCTTCATTCGGGTCCGACACCATCACCATGTTGGCGGCAATACTGCCGGCCTCCGGATGACGCTGGCAGGTTTCGGCCAGTTCTTTCAGGCAGCGCTCGTGGATAATAGTGTCCTGGTTGAGCAGCAGCACCCAAGGCGCCTGTGCATGCGCCAGGGCGGCATTATTGCCGCCGGCAAATCCCAGGTTCTCCTCAAACCTAACAATACGGACGTTCCCGCAGCCCCGGTAGGCATCGATGGCATCGGTGGTGGCCCCGTTGTCGACAAGCAGCAGTTCGTAGTCTGAGATTGGAAGTGACTGCGCCAGCAAGGATTCGACGCAGGCGCGGACCCACTGATTGCCGTGAAAAAACAGTACGATGACCGAAAGCTTCACCTCTGATCCGAGAGGCGGATCTATGGACACAGGTCGCTGGGTCATCGACTCGGGCCAGATCGGGTTTTTGCCGCCACCCGGAGAACGGCGCCTTTCCGGAACACCGCCCCTGCGGCTGCCATGGGATATGCGACAAGCTGACAGATCAGGTATCCGAAGTTGAGCGGCAGCGGGTAGCGTCGGTGTCGACGTCGGATTTCTTTGGGTGCCAAACCGGGGGCCACCGACAGGACCGGCGTGCTCGGCGATACCCGGTGAGAAAAAAAGGACATATGAACGATGCGATCGGCGCCGGCATCGGTCATCAAATGGACCATGGTATCCGGCGTAAAATGATTCAAGTGATAGGGAATCTCCAGGGGTTGCCACCGCGATCGAAATATCCGGAATTCCAGAGACGCTATGTTCGGCACTTCGGCGAATAGCACACCGCCAGGCTTCAATAGCCGAACAGCTGCGCGAACGGCCTCGACCGGATCCGGTAAATGCTCGATCAGGTGAAAGGCCAGCACAGCGTCGAAAGACCCGCTTGGAAATGGGGCGTCTTCGATGGCCGCAGCGATGACGGCATCATTATCGGCGCTGCGGCTGTAAGGGTCGATGCCCACAGCATCGAATCCGTCTGCATTCAGCCAATGGACCAGTCGTCCATCGCCAGCGCCCCAGTCCAGAATTCGCCCCCCGGCGGGCACCAGCCGTTTGATTTCCCTCAGCACGGGCGCCATTCGAAGCATCAGAAACCGGGCCATGATGCCATCCGTCGTCGGATCGGTCGGCAACCAGTAGTCGTCATCGTAATACTGTCGCAACATCTCGCCGGAAGGCAGTGGGTCCAGGGTGACGAAGCCGCAATTTCGACATCTCCGGAGCGCAAAGGTATCAGTCTGCCCGGTTCGAAGGCTATCGAGCAACAGCGCGGATCGGGGATGGCGGCAAAGGCGGCATTGAACCATTGATCGGGGTTACCTCCACCAGGTTTTCATAACAACGCGGAAAAACTGCAGTCCGTAGATCCAGTCGTTTCCCTTTTTACTGCGGCCGTATTTGCGATTGAGAATGGTGATCGGTTGCTCCCCGACACGAAGCCCTTGTTTGACCGACTCAATCAGCAGCTCGCTGGTGTGGTACTGATCCTCCGTCAACCTCAGCTTCTCGGTGGCGGCGACATTGAAGGCTCGAAAACCGCTCGATGGGTCGGTCAGTTTCTTTCCGGTCAGCAGGGTTACGAGGAACCGAAACACGTGCACCCCGGCGGTGCGAAACAGACTGTCGCGTTCCATACCGCCCAGGACCCGGGAACCGATGACGACCTCGAACTGGTCCGATAGAATGGGCGATACCAGAATGAGAATATCCTCCGGTCGATGCTGGCCGTCGGCATCCATCGTGACACAGATACGGGCTCCGGCGGCTTTGAGAATGTCGTAACCGAGTCTGAGGGCGGCCCCACCGCCCCGGTTGATCGGATTTCTCACCACCCAGGCATTCGATGCTCGGGAGACAATGTCGTAGGTGGCGTCCTCGCTGCCGTCATCGACAACCAGAACACCGACGGCCAACCCTTCGACCATCTGAGGCATTCGGGGCAGCAGGTCGGCCAGATTCTCTGCTTCGTTCAAGGCCGGCATCAGCACCATAATCGGCTTGATGCCGCTTGCCAGCGAGAGATCCTGCTCTGGAAGTCGGGTGCCGAGTTTTCTCACGAGGCGGTCGAACTGGGAGCGCAGCGCTTCAAGTCTGGCCTTCGTGTAAAGTGAATGAAAAAACAGGGCAATGGTGGACATGATCAGGAGCGCGATAATTCGACCATACTGGTATTGCTCCAATGCCAGCAGATCTCGGGCAAAATTGACCGATGCCGGGTGAATGCTAACTGTAACGAGAGATATGTTGAATAGAGAGAGCAAAATGAAATTGCCACGTTTCCATTTGGCCCCTCGGTAGAAGACGAAGGTCGCTATCAAGCCCGCCGTGCCAATTAACAAACCGAATAAGCGCAGGTTTGACATGGGATCAGTTTCCCGCCCTTTCTGATTTTCGTTGGTCTGCCGGACCCTTGATGGCATCGACCACATAGTTAAGGGTGTACTGACGATTCCGGTCCAGGATATCCATGCGGTTTAAAATCATTGGGAAAAGCAGCACAAAAAAGACATAGGACAACAACTCAAGGGGAAAGAGTAGAATCCGAAAGAATCTGTCTCGCTGCCAGAACAACGTTTTGGGAAATACCATCAATCGGTTGGCCAGGTATCCGAAATACCCACATGTGGGCCGAATGTTGATTTTTTGAAAGCCGGCCTTGCAAAACAAGTGAGACAACCCGTACTCGGTGAATCGAAAAAAGTCGTTAGGCGCCTGATGGACTCCCCATCCCTGCGGCGCCGAAAGGCATAGTCTACCACCCTTCTTCAGAACCCGGGAGAACTCGAAAAGAACATGCTGCGGTTCCCTGACATGCTCCAATACCTGTGTGCATATCACCAGATCAAACGAGCTGTGGGGAAACGGCATGCACTCCAATTCACCGATAACATCCAGCTTCGAATAGTCCCAGTCGACATCTCCAACGGCTGTGTCGATGGCATAGTATCGGTGATTTGCAAAATAGTGTTTGTACCGGCATTCTCCGGCACCGGCATCCAGTGCACGCTCATCAGGTCTTAACAGCTGGGCATGGGTCATTATAAACCGGTCAAGGACTTCCTGCTCGGGATGAATCCATTTTTTTAGTTTTGAAGGAAAGTAACGCTTGTAGATCTTTTGTCGCCAGTTCATATCTTTCAGACACGCAAATGATTGAGAACGATTTGTCTGCCGGCTATTTAGAACCAAACAGCGGGCATCTCTTGCCGGACTCCCCCTTGCTGGTGGAGATTTCCCGCAGGTTGCTGAAATCCAGCAGAAGTGTCCGTCCCATGCGGCAAGCCCGCTTCGCTGGGCTACGGGGAATGTTCCATAGTGGTTTTCTGATCCACATTATCAACAAGGAACAATGATCGCAAAAAGTGCTATCGATTGTATCCCGACCAGCTGTCATCATTGCCGAAAAGGGCGTGCAGTCATTCGGAATACGGCCATCGGGTTATTTGTTCAGGAAGACAATCCCTATCGGATTTGAGCCAGCAATTGCCGAGCCTGGGGTGATCCGGGGCCAGCTCGAGCACCGACGGAACTGATCCGCTGCTGCGTCATTGTCACTGACCTTCTACATCTCGATTTAGGCAATGTAAAGCGCAAACCGGAGCCGGTTGCCCCTGATCCGCCTTTCGATATGTTCCCTGCAGATGACGATCCGTCCGGACCGGTTGCGGGATCTGTCGCGATTTTTGATACTCACGGGCGGTCCACCCCGCGTCGGATGCCCGGTTATCGCTGCTATTGGAGGGGTAGATGGTGTCTTGCTGGTGACCGAACCGACGGTTTTCGGTATTCACGACATGCAGCGGGTCGTGGAACTATCCGCCCATTTCCACGTGCCGGTGGTGATCTGCGTCAACAAGTGGGATCTGAATCTGGACATGACCGCGAAAATTGAGAGCTACGCCCGTGAGCAAGGCCTTTCCCTCGCAGGAAATATTCCCTTTGATCCGATCTTTACAACATCCATGGTCACGGGGCAGACTATTTTTTCGTCAACGTAAGTGTTACATGCACGTTGCCTGCTTCGTGCCCCTTGACCATGGGAAGCCCACAGCGTGAAAAGACGATCAGCATGGCTTTGTTGTGCGGGAGCACATCCGCCTCGAATCGGGCAATTCCTTTTTGCCGGGCAATGTGAGCGAGATGTCGCAACAGATGGCTGGCCAAACCCTGGCCTTGATAATCCTCTTCCACCGTGAAGGCCACCTCCGCACTACGGAGGTTATCGGCAGCATCGAAGGCTACATAGCGCCCCCCGGCAATGATTGTTTCGTTTTTTTCCTTCCCAATCGTGACCACCAAGACGACGACGTCATCGAAATCAATCTCGGTGGCAGACTTGAGTTCCGCATCGCTCAGGGCTTTTTTATGGTGAAAGAAACGTGTGTAGATCGATTCCGGTTCGAGATTTCGAAAGGCTTCGATTATTCTCTCCCTATCGTCGGCTCGAATCGACCGGATCCTCACGTCGATTCCATTTTTCAGCGTCTCGATGGCGTCATATGCTGCAGCGTCGATCATGCCGGACATCCTCTTTTAGTGTCTTAGGGGTCAAACCTTGATTATTGACTTATATAGTATCTGCTACCCAAACTTCTGTTTCAGCCAGTTACAAATTTTTAGGCCCAAGAATTCAATTTAAATCAATAATCAAGGTTTGACCCCTATTTTTTGACGCGGTTTTGAGAGATGGCGGGGCGGGACATGAGGGATCGGGTCAGAACGAAAGCGGCTTGCAGTGCCTCCGTGGGGCATAGCGGGAAACATTCTTTGCAGTCCCAGCATTCCTTGGCGGCTATTTCCGGAATAAATGATATCTCCTTTCGTATTCCTCTATCAACAAATCCCACAGCGTCCTTTTTCTTGACTTCAGCACAGTACCGTACACACAGACCACAATGAATGCAGAATGAGGCCTCCTTTTCAAAACGGTCCTTGTCTGCTCCATACTCATCGGCCAGTTCCATCAGTTGCGGTGAATCCGGTGCGTGACAAAGCTGCAGTTCCAATATCATTTTAAGAATGTTATCTATTTTCGCAGATCTGGTTGTTACAATCAGGTTCTTTTCCACCGTGTAAACGCACGAAACGACATGCTTTTTCCAGTCGCCCACCTGTACTTCCACGATACATAGACGGCAGCCGCCAAACGGCTCCAATTTTTCGTGATGGCATAATGTGGGTATCGAAATGCCGGCACTTTGGGCGGCCTCAAGGACAGTCATTCCTTCCCTGGCGTTGACCTCTTTTCCATCTATTTTTAATACGATCTCATTCATCTTCGTTGCTCTTTCTGGCAATAATTCTTTCCTCTTCAGGGATAGGGGGCGGAACAGGACTACCTGATATTTTCTCCACCGCATCAAAGCGAGATGGGCAGACATCAAAGCAGGTGCCGCACTTTGTACATTTCTGCTGTACAATTACATGGATTTTCTTCTTGCCGCCGTCAACCGCGTCGGCAGGACACTTCCTCAGGCAGATCATGCAGGCTTTACACTTTTGCGGGTCAATATGGTACGCGATCAGTTCCTTGCAGGACAAGGCCGAGCAACGTTTTTCCCTGATGTGTGCATCGTATTCATCTCTGAAGTAGCGCACCGTGCTGAGGAACGGGTTCGGGGCACTCGTTCCCAGCGCACAAAGGGAGGCTTCTTTAGCAACTTCGCTAAGTTCCTCTAAAAGCTCGATGTCACCCTCTTCCCCTTTTCCATCGGTGATGTTCGCGAGAACTTTCAGCATCTGCCTCAGGCCTTCACGGCAGGGGACGCATTTACCACAGGATTCATCGGTAAGAAAGTCAATGAAGTACCTGGCCACATCAACCATACAGGTATCTTCATCCATTACGATCATCCCGCCCGATCCCATCATGGAACCGGCCTTGGTGAGTTCATCAAAGCCGACTTCCAGATCTAACAGTTCCCCAGGGACGCATCCTCCAGACGGTCCCCCGGTCTGCACTGCTTTAAACCTCTTACCGCCAGGGATTCCACCGCCTATTTTGTAAATAATATCTTTCAGGCTCATGCCCATGGGCACTTCCACAAGGCCGGTATTGGTAATCTTTCCAACCAGGGAGAAAATTTTCGTTCCTTTGCTTCCGTCGGTTCCAAATTGAGTAAACCAATCAGCGCCTTTATTGATAATAAGTGGCACATTGGCCCATGTCTCAACATTATTCAACACGCTGGGCTTACCCCAAAGGCCCTTGATGTTGGAGCGGATATACTTCGGTCTGGGCTCCCCCACCTTGCCCTCGAGTGCCGTCATAAGTGCAGTCGATTCACCACAGACGAAAGCGCCGGCCCCTTGGTGCACTGTAATCGTGAAATCAAAGCCTGAGTCCAGGATGTTTTTCCCAATAAAACCATACGCCTCAGCCTGTTTAATCGCGAGGGCCACATTCTCCACCGCCAGGGGGTATTCCTGTCGAACATAAATATAGCCCTCGTAAGAGCCGATGGCATAACCACCGATGATCAACCCTTCGAGGATTGAATGAGGGTTACCTTCAAGGAGAGCTCTATCCATAAATGCCCCTGGGTCCCCCTCGTCGGCATTGACGATCACATATTTTATTTCGTCAGGGGCATTGCGGGATCCTTCCCACTTTCTCCCTGCGGGAAAGCCGCCGCCGCCTCTGCCTCTCAGGTTGGATTTTTTGACCTCCTCCACTACCTCCTCGGAGGTCATTCCCGAAAGAACTTTGGCTAACGCGGAGTACCCGCCAATTGCCAGATAGTCATCGATGTTCTTCGGATCAATCTTAATATTACTGCAGATGATGTTTCGTTCTTGATTTTTATAAAAGGGAATGTCGGATTCATAGGTTGCTTTTTCGCCTGTGGTTGGGTCAACATAGAGTAGACGATCGACGATCTTCCTCTCCTTTATGGTCTGAGAGACAATCTCTGGAACGTCTTCAGGTCTTACCTGGAGATAGCATATCTCCTCTGGAAAAATAACCACAACGGGTCCTCTCTCACAAAATCCAGGGCACCCGGTTCCCTTGGTATCCACATCAGCCTGCAAGCCCTGATTTCTAATCTCTGCTTTAAAGGCGGCTATGACGTCACTTGCACCGAAGGCAATACAACCAGCGCCGGCACATATTGAAATGCGAGGCGTGTTTGGGTCTCTTCGGGATAAAATCTCCTGTCTGACTTTTTCTAATTCTTCAGGCGAGTTTAACCGCGCCATAATTTTCCCCTACTCATAGTTGTTTAGCACATCTGCAGTCTCACCCGGCACCATCTTCCCGTGGGTCTTACCATCGATTTCCACCACCGGCCCCAGGGCACAGCATCCGAGACAATTCACCGTCTCCAGGCTGAATTTCAGATCCAGATCTGTTTCACCGGGTCTAATACCGGTCAGATCCTGCATGGTGTCAAGGACCCGTGTCGCGCCCCGTACATGGCAGGCAGTACCCATGCATACATGAATTTCATGCTGCCCCTTGGGCACGAGACTGAAGGCTTTATAAAAGGTGGCGACATGTTGTATCCGGCTTAACGGAACCTTTAATCTGTCGCTGACTCTCTGAATCGCTTCCTTGGATAGCCAGCGGTTTTCGCTCTGAATTTCCAGCAGTACTTGAATCAGTGAACTGGCTTCGCCCTGATGCGCGTCAATAATCTGATCGACTCTTTCGATATCCATATCCGTTATCCTAAGCCAGGTACGCTTGAGGCGGAGAATTGACAAGAAGCTATCCCAAAAACGCATCTAAGGGCCCATGGCGGCGTTGCAGGCCGGCGGGCATAGGTGTGGGGCCCTTTACCCGCACCTATGCGTACATACTACCGTGTATGCTCCGCTTTTTCACCGCCCTGCGCCTTGCCCTGAACCCTGATCTACATTTTTGAGATCGCTTCAAATGTAAAAAAGTTCCAGGTCAGCCGGGAAACGCCCTGTTTCCGATACTCAGGACAGCGCATAGCACTTGCGCTGTGCGTCATACCTGACCAATCCGTGCCTCGATGAGCTGTTTATGTGCCTTGCGACGTCTGATGGATTTAATCCCAGCGCCATGGCCATTTCTCCGGTTGAGAGGGGTTTTTCACGCAATAGCAGCAAAATTTGGCTTATTGCCAGTTTATCTAAGATGAGTTCGTTGAATAACCGGTCTACCGCTTCACTCTTAAAAAATTGGTGATAGGCCTCTTCCGATTTAACCGGAACTCTCAGTTTCTCTCGTTCCACAAGCTTGAGGTATGGAATCAATTGAGTGACGGCTTCAAGTTTTAAGGATAATTCTTTTCCTTCCATTCCTTCGCTCGTGCCAAGCGGTCCTATCTCTGTGACCTTCTCGCAATAATTATTAATCATATCGACCAGAAGGATGCCATCACCGGATGACATAAATTCGATGTTCAGCCGTTCCGGATTCAACCCGATGTGTTCCAGAATTTTTTTGCAGAGAAGCACATTGCTCAGTGCATCGTAATTCCCATGGGTGATATAATTACATTCATCAAGACGGCAACCCCCAATAAATACCCCGTCTACTCCGTTTGAAAAGGCGCGGAGGATAAATTCAAGGTCGACCCTGCCGGAACACATGACACGGATTAGCCTGATTTCAGTTGAATATTGCAGCCTGGAAACTCCAGCCATGTCAGCGGCACCGTATGCTCACCAATGGCAGACAAACCCCAGTACTTTTGGTTTGAATGGTTGTCCTGAACTCATTCGTGTTCGTCTCCTTTTACATGACCTCTTCCTCATGAAACGCAGTATCGATCTGGCTCAAGAGGTCCTCATCGGTAAAGTGTTTCAGGAATATGGCATTTGTCGGACACTTCGCGCAGCACAGTCCATCGCCTTTGCAGAGAACCGGATTAACCCAGGCTTTTCTTCCCTGGGGCGTCTCGTGGAACTCTATGGCATTATACATACAGACGGTTATACATGCCCCACACGACACGCAATCGTCCTCTTTTACCCCGCAAACGGAACCCGAAACGGTGACGATGTCATTTGAAAGCAGAGTCAGCGCCCGACTTGCGGCGCCATGGGCCTGGCTGATCGCTTCAGGTATATGCTTGGGATAGTGCGCCATTCCGCAAAGATAGACGCCCTCGGTACCGAACTCGACAGGCCGCAACTTGACATGGGCTTCCTTGAAAAAATCATCCGGTCCCAGAGAGACTTTAAAAAGATTGGATATATCTCTGTTTCCGGCGGGAGGGATAACGGCCGCCGACAAGACAAGTGTGTCGGCATCCACCGCCAGCTTTCGCCCTAGAATATAGTCCGGCAGGGTAACCCTTAAAACAGGCCGGCCTTCTGCCACCACCGCTACCACCCGGGGTTTGTCGTCCGGCTCATAGCGGATGAACTTCACATCGTTGTCGGATGCCTGCCGGTAATAATCCTCGGTGAACCCATAGGTTCTCATATCCCTGAAGATAATGGTAATATCGATATCGGGATTTATTTTCTTCAAATTCAAGGCGTTCTTGATCGCATGGCTGCAGCATACGCGGGCGCAATAATTGCGGTCTTCCTGTCTGCAGCCGACACATTGAATCATGACCAGGCTCTCGGAGTTGATCAGCCGTTCTTCTCTGCTGGCGATCTGCGCCCCCAGCTCCAACTGGGTCAATACCCTGTCATCTTCTCCATACAGGTATTCGACGGGTTTATATTCTTGAGCACCGGTAGCGATGACTGCCGCGCCGTGTTTTATTTCGGTGATTCCAATGTCTGACGTCACACTGGTGATAAAATTCCCGACATAACCGGTCGCCTCTGTAATGACGGCACCGGTATACACATGGATTAACCGGTGCTGATAAACCGTGCGCACCAGGTCGGACAAGTAAGCCTGAACATCCACGCCATCCAGGGTAGAATGGATTTTCCTGCTCATTCCACCGAGCTCTGTTTCTTTTTCCAGCAGATACACCTCATGTCCCTGGTTGGCGATGGAAAGCGCACAGGTCATGCCGGCGATACCGCCGCCGACCACAAGCGCCTTCTTGTTGACGGGCAGATCGATCTCCTGCAGCGGTTCCAAATGACAGGCGCGGGCCACCGACATCCGGGTGATGTCCATTGCCTTTTCGGTGGCCTTTTCCTTTTCGCGTGCGTGAACCCAGGAGCAATGCTCCCTGATATTGGCCATATCCAGGTAGTATTGATTGATGCCCGCCTCGCGCAGTGTGTCCCGGAACAGTGGTTCCAGGGTTCGGGGGGAGCATGCCGCGACAACCACTCGATTGAGCCCCTTTTCCCGGACCGTTTCGGTTATCGACTCCGCGGAATCGGTTGCGCATGAAAACAGCTGCTCCTCGGCATGGACCACATTGGGCAAAGTCTTGACATAGTCCACCGTGGAAGGGACGTCGACCACTCTTCCGATGTTGGCGCCGCAGTGACACACGAAAACACCGACCCTGGGCTCTTCTCGGGAGACATTCTTCTCTTCTGGATATATCCTTTCTTTGGACAGCCGCCCTCGTCTGTGGTTAAGTAATTCACCGCATTGTGAGCCTGCTCCGCTGGCGGAGAACACCGACTCGGGAATGTCCAAAGGACCCTGGAATGCTCCGCTGACGAAAATCCCGGGGCGAGAGGTCTCGATGGGATTAACGGGGTTGGTTTTGCAGAATCCGTGGGAATCCAGCTCGATGTCATAGAGTTCGGCCATTTTTTCCGTTTCATCCGGCGGGTTCAACCCCACGGACAACACCACCAGATCAAACTCTTCTTCCTTTACGCCGTCTTCGTCAGTAGCATATCGGATGGTGACGTTTTTGCTTTCGGGGATTTCTTTCCCGATGGATACGTAGCTTCGTATGAATCGAGTCCCGGGAAGGTTTGCCGCTCTCTGGTAGAACTTTTCGAAATCTTTGCTGTAGGAACGGATATCGTTATGGAATACCGTACACTCAGTCTCTGGGTCATGATCTTTTGCCAGAATCACCTGTTTTTGCGTATACGTGCAGCACACGGATGAGCAATAGCTGTTACCTCCGGGGACGACCTGTCTGGATCCGACACATTGGATCCATGCGATGTTATGGGGGTGTTTTTTGTCCGAAGGGCGCAATATCTCACCTTCGTGAGGCCCGGTCGCACACAGGAGCCGCTCAAAGTCAAGACTGGTTACGACATTCTCCATTTTGCCGTATCCATAGTCGCCCCTCAATTCAGGATCAAATGGTTCATAACCCGGACACAGAACGATCGCCCCAACTTTCACCTTCAGCTCTTCGGCCTCCTGATGAAGACAGATGGCCTCATTCTGACAGGCGCCTTCGCAGATGGCACATTTCTTCTCTTCAAGATAAAGGCAGCTTTCATCTATATACGTGACAAGCGGAACGGCTTGGGAAAAGTATATATGGACGGCTTTATTCGATGATAAGTCATGGTTGTATGGATCGGGGATTTCGAGCGGGCAATACTCTACGCAGGTGCCGCACCCTGTGCATTTCACCTCGTCGATGTATCTGGGTCTTTTATTCAGGGTGACCGTGAAGTCCCCCGCCTTCTTATCCACACGCTCAACATCCGTGTAGGTCAGAACCTCTATGTTGGGATGCCGGCCGACCTCGACCAGTTTGGGCGCGAGAATTCACATGGAACAGTCATTCGTCGGGTAGGTCTTGTCAAGCTGGGCCATATGGCCGCCGATGGCCGGCGATTTTTCGACCAGATAAACCTTATACCCCGACGCGGCAAGATCTAGGGACGCTTGAATTCCGCTGATGCCGCCACCGACAACCATCACGTCTGCAAAATCGCTGTCTGTGAAACTGTTACCGAGCTGTTGCATGGGTTCACTTTCCATTTATCGACATCCTTAATAAGGTTATGTTGAGGCTTGCTTCCCAAAGTCTGGATGATACGCGGCCCGGTGATGATTCAGGGACGATTGAAGCCCGCCTTGCAGCGGCTTGCCCGATCACGTCAACGTCAAACTGCGCGGGGAATGAGCCCGCTATACCAATTCAGCCAATAGCTTCCTGGACAATCTCCGTGATGTCCTTGATCTGAGCGGCGTCACTATTCTCCAGGCCCAGCAAACTTTCCTCAAAATGGCTGATGCAATAGGGACAGGACGTCGCCAGCACCTCGGCTCCGGCACCGAGCGCCTGCTCCACTCTGAGGTCTGAGAATCGTTCACCCTTCGGTGTTTCCATCCAGATGCGACCGCCGCCGCCTCCACAGCAAAGGCTGTTTTCCATCGCATCCGGCATCTCAATCAGTTCCAGGCCCTGTATTTTCTTTAGTAGTTTCCGGGGTTCGTCAATAATGCCGTTATGCCGCCCCAGGTAACAGGGATCATGATAGGTCACTTTCTTCCCATACGCCTGGGGGAGCTCGAGTCGTCCCTCGGATACGAGCTCGAATAAGTACTGGGAGATGTGAACCACCTCGAAATTTACGCGGAAATCAGGGTACTCGTTTTTGAACGTGTGGTAGCAATGTGGTGAGGAAACCAGGATTTTCTTCACGCCGTTGTCGATAAACGTTTTGATGTTTTCCCTGGCCAGGCGCTTGAACAATTCCTCATCGCCCGTCTTGCGGATGCTTTCACCGCAGCAATTTTCCTTTGAACCCAGGATGCCGTAGTCTACCCCGGCCCTGTTGAGGATTTTGGCGGTGGCACGGGCGACTTTTTTCAACCTCGGGTCATAGCACAGGTAGCAGCCGGGGAAATACAAGATTTCCGTCCCCTCGGTAAACGTCTTTACGGACAGGCCTTCCGCCCAATCGGCCCTCTTTTTCCGTTCCTCACTCAGGGGGTTGCCTTCCCCGGTGAGACTGGCGCTGATGGCGCGCACGGGGTTGACGGAAGTGGGAAAGATCCCATATTCGGTCGAAATCCGGCGCAGGGATACCCCGCATTCAATTATTTTCACACCCCTCGGGCATTGCCGGGGACAGTTCCCGCAGGTGGTGCAACGCCACATCTCTTCACTTTCGATGTCGGTCAAACCAAAGGTGGCTTCCCGGATCAGCTTGCGCATGCTGAAGTCCCTGACCCTGCTCCAGGGGCAAACCGTATCGCACAGCCCGCACTGATAGCATAATTTGAAAGCATCACCACCGGATTCTTTTATGATATCGATGATCTCTTTTAAGGGAGCTACTGTCTCCACCGGTCATTACCTCAATCTTACATAAAAATTAATGAGAAGATATTTGATATTTTTACATAACAGCATGATGAGAGAATGAGTGTTTTTAATCCAAATACCTGAGAAGTAAAAAGGATGATAGTCAATCTTATCTCATTAATTTTCACCCTTCGGGCGAACCGGAGGCTTCCATCTGCTGCGTTATTAAGGGCTCGGCATAGTCTACTATGGCCTCACCCTTAAGTGCATTGCATATGAAAGCCTCCGTTTCGTGTAACATTGAGGTATTGGATCCTCTATTTTAATCCCTGTTTGACAGGGTCATTCGGGCAACAACATCCGCTACATTCTGAAGGCCAAATTTTTTTGCCAGGGATTTCAAACCGATCTCCAACTCCTCCTGCGCTTCCTCTTCTTCGATTTCTTCTTCACTTTCTTCTAAAACCAGGGCATCCGTAATGCACCATTTCACACACAGGGGCTCTTCCTCGCCTTCGCACATATCGCATTTGAGAGGAAGACCGGAATCGGGCTCTTTGAAATCGCCTCTGGAAGGGCAGGAGGCACGGCAGAAGGCGCACTCTTCGTATTCCTTGCCGTCAATCATGTATTTATCCCGGCCGGCACATTCGGCCGGCGTATAGTCACCCGCGTACACCGGAACATATATGTCCTTGAGCGGTTCACTGATCACGCGGATTCGAGCCCTTGACGGATTATTGCTGCTGTATTTCGGTGCCGCATGAAAGGCCGAGCAGATCATCTCACAGGCCCGGCATCCATTGCATTTATCGACATCGATTCTGATGGTTTTAACTAGTTTCTTTTTTTTCTCACCCGTCACGGCTGTACTCCCTTCACTTTATTCCTGCGCCACTTCCGTCGTGGCGGCCTCTTCGGCAGGCCCATCTTCCCCGTCTTTCAGGATCCCCCTTTCGATGAATTCTTCTGCCACGTAATCCAATCCCAACTCCTCTAAAGACTCCCTGGTCGGTATGCCATCGCTGTTCCAACCCTTGAATCTGTAATACGTATCAAGCAGTTCTTTTTCGAGTTCAGGGAATCTTTTTTTCCAATGGTTCTTAGGCGGCATTTCGTCTTTTCTGCGCATGCCTCTTCTAATATTGATGGCTCTGACTAAGGTGCGGTACCGTTTGGCTGCCTGGGACAATTTATCTTCATCCATGGCGATCCCGGCACCGGCTGAAATGAATTTCGGGTAATTGTGAATATGATATGGAGGCTTTAAGGGGAATGATGACAGACCGGCACACATCCCGAGGGCATCATCGAGATAGTGCATTTTTTCCTGCCAGTCGACGATGTCACAGCACATCTGAACCGTCGGGTAATATGGAATCGAATTTTCTCCGCGAAGTTCCCAATCCAAAAAATACTGCTTGAACTTTTCATCGGGAACCTGAAACCAGTCCTTTACGAACTCTTCCCGCTGCTCTCTCTTGGGGTAAGGTGCCTGGGGGAACTGTCCTTCAATCTGGGTAATGTTTATCTTCTCACCGGTGGAATACATCAGGAAATAAATCGGATTCAGCATGGACAGCTTGAGCGGCAGCTGCTCATGTTTCTTGATATTGTTATGGGCATAATCTTCTGCGCCGTTTCCGATCTCTTTGGCGGCCCAGTACGTGCCATTGGCCAGGACATCTCCGATCCCTTCGCGCCGGACAATTTTGTCAAGCAGCCAGTAAAATCGCCCCTCGTTGTCGGAGGGCAGTCCCGGCATATCATTGTCCGTTAATATGCTGTTTTCGTACAGTTCGAGGGCGAAGGCCATTACCTGCGGGGTCGAAAATCCGTCCACACCGTATTCCGTGGCATGCTGGGCGATTTTCAATCCAAAATCCAGGTCTGACATGGCCGCCATGGTGTAGGTCAATTTCGAGAAGCATTTCATCATGTAGGTAGGTTTGCCCGGCGGGGAAATGGTTGCCCCGCATTTCATGGGGCAGTTGTAGCAACTGATCAGCCGTGTCCGCATGCTGTCCATGGACTGCGTCCACGCGGCTTTGACCTCGTCGGTCCAGAAACCTTTCCGGCGCACACGCGAGTTTCCCCACATGAAATTTTCGGTGTGCCACCTCTCATCATGGATTGCCATTTCCTGCGGTGACCCGAGCCCCTGCAATATGGCCATTACGCCGGGAATCGGATTTTCATTACGGAATTTTATATATTCCAGCACTTCGCGGCATAGTTCCAGGTATTCGGCCGGCTGCGCAACATTGATGTCCCCTGTCCCGCGAACCGCGATCGCTTTTACCCTTTTGTCACCCATTACGGCGCCGATGCCAAGCCGGCTGGCACTGGACCGCCCCTGCTCGATGGAAGCAAAATACACACGGTTTTCACCGGCCAGACTGATAGCCGCCACCTGGGCTTTGGGCTCATTCAACTCCTGCCTGATGTGATCTGCAGTTTCGGTCGCTCCCATGCCTTGCAGATGTGAGGCATCCCGTAATTCGACCTTGTCATCATTTATCCACAAATAAACCAGATCCGGTGACTTGCCGCGCAATATCACCTTGTCATAGCCGGCATACTTCAATTCCGGAGCCCAAAATCCTCCCATCATGGAAAATGCCATCAACTTTGTCTGGGGTGAAATGGTTGAAACAATGGTACGATTGCACCCGGTAGCCGGTGTGCCGCATAATAGACCGGCGCCGAATATTAATAAATATGGTTATATAGAAAGCCCAAGTGATAAAAATAATTGATTCAGCTGTGACCTTATCTGTCACAGGTCTACGGTATAATGGTCTCAAAAACACAGAGGAGGCCTACTATGACAGCATTTTAT